>Ga0335081_10000150_pt1 | contig 135990 bp, 132 predicted proteins | sample Lox_Sample_35_FD_206713 | JGI IMG/M metagenome (GOLD analysis project Ga0335081, IMG submission 206713) | Soil microbial communities from Loxahatchee National Wildlife Refuge, Florida, United States - Lox_Sample_3.5 | ecosystem: Environmental > Terrestrial > Soil > Wetlands | place: USA... | reverse complement strand
TCCGTCACGTTCATCATGCCCGACGAACCGTGGAACCATCTCGAGATTTCCGGCGCGGCGTGGGGCAAGATGGAGTTGCTGAAACCGGACGCGGCGAACGATGGCCCGGCCGAATCGCTGCTCTTCGAGCGTCCCCAAGGCCAGGAAAAGACCGTGCATCATCTCGCGACTCCGATTACCGGCCAGAAGATTCGGTTCACCAACGTCGAACAGGAGGAGCCGATCGGCGAACTTGTCGCTTACAGCGTCACCCCCGGCCGCGAGCCCGCGGGGATCACCAATGTCGCCTGCCGTCTTGCTGCCGGTGCGCCCACGGACGCCAGCCTCACCAACCTCGTACGGTTCACCACGGGCCGGTACGAACCGGACGAACGGGCGTGCCTGGTCGCGCGACCCGCGGCGTTGCGGGTCCGGGCGGCAAGAGGCCGGGCGCGAACCAAGGGCTTCTTGCCGTTGGTCCACATTCTCGTTCCCGACACGTGGGACAAACTCGACGGCGGCCTCGATGGGATTGCCATCGATCTGCCGGCGCTGAAGGTGAAACCGACCCACGGCGAATTGTTCCCACTCAACATCCAGGTGAAGGACCCGCTCTGGCCGATGCGGAACATGTTTGACTTCACGTTCTCGGTGAAACCGGGCGAGCCGAAGACCCTCTGGCTCGACCTGCGCGACCGGATCCTGCCGCCGGGCAAGGGCATCTGGATCAGCGTTGCCGGCGCCGGTCCCGATTTCGGCCCGGCCTCGCTCGAAGGCGCCGCGGTGCGGCTGGTATTCAAATCCCGGGACGCGGCGCGCCCCGAGCACGAGCTCGACCGCTTCACCCAGGTACGCGACTGTTACGCGATGCTGGTGGAGGAACACCCGCACAGTTCGCAGTTCAACCTGTGGAACCGGTTCGTGGGCGACCTCACCGATCTCCTGCGCGTGAACCCGAATCACTACCCCGGCCGCAATTACGCGGCACTCGAGTTGGGGACGCCGGCGCCGCCGTTCCAGCAGCCCGAGCCGCCCCCAGGCGTGCCGCTGTGGGCGTTCCGCCAGGTCGAACTGCTGGGCCGGGTGAAACACTTCGTCAACTGGTATATCGACAATCGTCAGGTCCCCTACGGCGATTTCGGGGGCGGCATCTCCGACGATGTTGACCTGCTGAACACGTGGCCCGGTGTCGCGCTGATGGGGTGCGAGCCGGACAAGATCAAGCAATCACTTCACGCACTGCTCGAGGCAGCGTTCCGCAACGGCATGTTCACGAATGGTCTGCCGACCATTCAAACCGACGAACTGCACAGTTACGAAGAGGGGATCGACTGCCTGGGCGCGAACCTCATTCTCGACTACGGCAACCCGAAGCAGATCGAGCGGGCCATGGTCACGGCGCGCGGCGTCGCCGGCATCACCGGGGTCAACGGCGCCGGGCACCGTCATATCCGCACCTCCTACTTCAGCGGCACGAAGATGGCCGAGGAGGACCCGTGGGGTTGCGTCAAGGCGTACTCCTATCTGGTGCTCCAGCCCGGGCAGTTGCTCGTGGACTACAACGGGAACCCGGCGGTGAAAAAAGTGTTGTTGGAACTTGCGGATGGCCTGCTCGCGCACCGGCGCCAAGATGCTAACGGCCATTACGTTCTGCCCACCGCGATTCGGTTCAGGGACGACAAGGATTTCACCGCCACCCGCAGTTATTTCCCATGGCCGTTGTTCTGGACCGCGTGGAAATGGACCGGCAACCGCAAGTATCTCGACCCGATTTTCGATATGGGCACGACCGGGATCATGGCGGTCAACGCCAACGCGCTCGACATCCTCGACCTCCGGAAAACCTGGGGTCCGCGTATCCTGTCGGGCGAGCAGGGGGCCGCTGTCGATGCCCGACCGAACGATGGACGCGGCCGGGCGCGTTCGCACACCTACCGCGTTTCCCGAGCCCCGCAGTTCGAGTGGCAACTGAGCGGCGACAAGGCGTACCTCGAGAAACTGTACGCGGACCAGATTGCGTGGTGCGACCTGCTCGACTACATCAACACGGAGGGCAGCCTGTGGATTGATCGCGTCGGCGTGCCGACAGCCGAATTACAACGGGCCCGGCTCGGCGGCGTCGCGCTGCTCCGCAACGCCACGTTTCCCGGCCACGTCGTCAGTTGGCGGTTCGAAGCGCCCGCCAACGATCAGAGCGTGGCGATCCTCGTACCGGACGCGACGCCAACGGGTTTCAAGGTGATTGCCTACAATCTCGAAACCATGCCGGTGCGCGCGACGATGACCGGTTGGGACGTCGACCCCGGCCTGTGGGAAATCACGCAGGGAATCGATACGAACGACGACGACATTGCCGACCGCGATCTGACGAGCCGCGCGAGTGACTTCGAGCGCACGACTTCGCTCGGGTTTACGTTTGCCCCGCGGGCGGCGACCGTGCTGACGTTCAAGCTCCAGAAGCCCGGCCTACCGTATTGGGAGCGACCCGACCTCGGCATCGACCGGGAGGACGTGCAGATTCAAGGTCGGGAACTGCGGGTACGGATCCACAGTCTCGGCGCCAAGCCATCGCGGGCGACCACGGTGGTCTTCCACAACCGCGCTGGTGAGATCGTCAGCCGTACCAAACTGTGGGCACTGGCTGCGCCGGTCGATCTGCATCCGCAGACGGCGGATGTGACCCTTCGCTTGCCCGAGGGCGAGGAGGCCGCAGGCGGCGTGGTGGAGATCGATCCCGACCACCAACTCGAGGAGGTCACGCGGCTGAACAACGCGGTGAGGCTGTAAGGACCGAGACGGCGTCGACATCGATCCCGCGGCTATTCTGTCGCCCGTTGCAGTGCGCCGGGTGCGAGCGCCTGGGGGTGGAACCGGACCTCTTTGATGGAACCGTTGAACCAGTAGACCCGGTTGAGCCGGACGCCGAGCGACGTGTACCCCGTCGGCATGGGTGGGAAGACAACTCGGCCACTCAATTCTCTGGTTCCGTTGACGTAGTCCGTCATCCGGTTGCCATCATAGACCAGCGCCACCCACGCCCATTTCCCGGCCGGATGCCGCTTGGCGCGGTTGCGGAGCGTGCGATGATCTTTGCCGCAGCGCAGAAACGCGTCCAAGACCCACGATTTTCCGTCACTGGTACGCGTCTCGAGTAGCGCGCGGCTCCCGTGTCCGTCGTCGATGTGCAGAAACCGCTGCGCGCGGGGGCCGTCGACAGCGGGCCGCAAGAGCACTTCGATCGTAAAGTTTGTCCAGCCCGCGAGCGGATTGAGCGGAAAGATGAGGCCGTCGCTTTGACCGTTGAACTGCAGCGCCGGGCCGCCCGCCGCTTTGTCCAGAAGCTTCGGGGCGCCGAGCACGAAAGGTTTCTGGCCGCCGACCGATGTGACGTTGTCGAGTGTCCACACGATTGGTGCCGAGGCATTGGCTGCGCCCTTTTCCGCCGCCCGCACCGTGTCTGAGGCGGCGGCCAGCGTCGTCATCGCGAGGAACACTGCGGTAGCGGTTCGGGCCGTGGAGGAGCGCATCGGACGGGAGAGTACTAGATGCGCCGACCCGGTGCCAGCTGCATCATCATCGAGCGGAGATCGCGGGCATCGCATCGGTGTTGAACGGGCTCACCTGCACGGTGGCGAGAGCTGTCTGGACCCATCAAATTGACCCGACACAGTTGTCCGGCCTATTGGTGCGACTGGCGCAGCCGTGCCAGTGCGTTCTGTGCCGCGGCGTCAGCAGGTCTAATCCGCAGCACCTGCTCATAATGCGCAATCGCCTCCGGGACCCGGCCTGCTTGTTCGAGGGCGAGCCCCAGATTATAGTGCGCCATGGCGTAATCGGGTGCGATCTGCACCGCTTCTTGGAAATGGACGATGGCCTCCGGCAATCGGCCCTGTTTCAGCAGGGCACCTCCCAGATTGTTGTGGGCTTCGGCGAAATCCGGTTCGATCCGCACGGCCTGCTCATAATGCGCAATCGCCTCCGGCACCCAGCCCCGGCGTAGCAAGGCGTTTCCCAGGCTGTTGTGCGCTTCGGCATAGTCGGGCTTGAAGCGCACCGCCAGCTCCCAGTGTTGCACCGCCTCTGAGATTTGTCCCGTCTGCCAAAGGGCGATCCCGAGGTTGTAGTGCGCCTTGGGATCATAAGGTTTGATCTGCACCGCCCGCTCGTAATGCGCCATCGCCTCGCGAACCTGTCCCCGCTGCATCAAGGCGACTCCCAAATTGTTGTGGGCTTCGGCGGAATCCGGCTGGATCCGCAACGCCCGCTCGAAATGTGCGATCGCCTCCGGCGCCCGGCCCGCGCGCCACAAGGCGAGCCCGAGGTTGTTGTGTGCCTCGGCGAAATCGGGCTTGAGTTCCAGCGCCCGTTCCCAATGCTGCAGCGCTTCCGGCAACCGTCCCGTCTCACACAAGGCAACGGCCAAGCTGTCGCGCGCCCGAGGGTTGTCAGGGAACTTGGCGACGGCATCGCTCCAAAAAGCAATTTCACTCCGGTAGTCTTGGTTGCGCCGCCACGTAAGACAGCCAAGTCCTACGGCGACCAGGGCGACCACGGCCAGACTTCGCCGGCCCGCGAGTGAATACAATCCAATCACTGCCAAGACCACTACTGCCGCGAGCGACAAGTACATGCGATGTTCGAAAACCAGGTCGTTCAGCGGGATGAAACTCGAACTCGGCGCCAGAATCAGGAAGAACCATGCCCCGACAAAGCCCCAGGCGGGATGTCGTTTCCATGACCAAGCGGTCGCCCCCAAGAGGGTCACGATCACGGCTGCCGCCGGCAGAATCCTCATCCATGTCTTGGCGATGGTCCACATGGATAAGTCAAGTCCCAGCGGGTACGGCCAGACGGACAGTCTCAAGTAGTAAAGGATCACTCCCGGCTGGGTCGCCAGGTATTGCCACCAAGTGAGACCGTGCTGTCGCGCCATTGTTGATGCCGTGGCGACGTTGCCCGCGGAAACGACGACATAGCCCAACACGATCCACGTGCTGGCCAGCGCCAGATACAACGCCCAGCGTTGCCGCCATGCTTCCCGTAACGATTCAGAGACAAATGCCCGGTCGTAGAACAACACCATCACCGGGGCCGACACCATCACCTCTTTGCTGGCCATCCCCAACGCGCAGGCGGCCACCGACAACCCGTACCACAGGCGGTCCCCCAGTTTCCATGAGCCATCTCGCCTGAACCATTTCCCGTTGCCCATGGGTGGCGACTCGGTTCCGCGGACGAAGCAGTACAGTGTGAGCAGATAAAACAGTCCCATGATCGACTCGGTTCGTTGAATGATGTATGTGACCGACTCGGTCTGCAGCGGATGGATCGTCCAGAGAACCGCCGTGGCCAATGCCAATTCACCGGCAGCGGGAGCAAACCGTCCGCGCAACGGTCGCTGGAGAAGAGTCCGCCGCACGACCCCGAACAGGGCGAGAGCGGCAAAGATGTGAACGGCCAGGTTCAGGGCGTGATACCCCCACACGTTGTAGCCGCCGAGGGCGTAGTTGATGGCGAGCGACAAATTGGCGAGCGGACGGCCCGCGACCGTGCTGCCGCCGTGCAAAGGCAGCAAGGGCCCCCAGATCGGCCAGAGATGACGGATTGTCGGATTATCAAGGATCGACCCCGGGTCGTCGTGAAAGAATGCGCCGCTGAAACTGTCGGAATAGGCCAGCCACCCCGCTACCGCTACGACCAACGGGAAGAACCTCTGTCCTTTCATGGGGAATGCAGTCTAGTCAAAACGGCGGGCGACAACCAGTCCCGAACGCTTTCTGGGCCGGCCAGATTGACGGGCGTTCGTGGGACCCGATCATCGCTCCGAGTTCGTCCGCGCGTCCGTCTGCCGAGCCGGAAGTCAGCGAGAACCTGAATGGCGATGGATCGCGCGGCGTGCCGATGGATCTTGCGACCTTGATTTTGGATTTGCCTTTCCGCGACAGAGGTCATTTAATGCAGCGAACTGTCAACAAGAGGAGGCATGGCACAATGAAGCGGATTTTTGCGACTCTCGGAACGTTAGCGGCGTTGTTGGTGCTTGGGGCAGGTTGCGCCACAAGCAAACCCAAGATGAAACCCGCACCGGAGGCGACTTCGGTCGCGCCGAGCAAAGCTTCGCCACCCGCAGCGACTTCCGAACCAAAGGAGATTGTGACTCCGCCTGTGGCCATGCCACCGGCTGGGGGGCAATCATCGTCGGGTTCGCAGTAGGCGGCGCGGCCAGACCTGTTTCCTCATTGGCAATTGCCGGAGGAATGCACCGCGGCGCGCTGGCGACGCTGTACGGCCGGCAGCGCAGTGGCTTCGCCCCCGGTCAATGCAGCGAGTGGATCTCGGAGATGTTGATCGCGGGCTGGAGGCGTGCGGCCTTTTCGTAGCACTCGAGCGCTTCGCGGTAGCGTTCGAGCCGGTTGTACACGGCGCCTTTGCCGACGTAGGCATCCGACAGCGAGACATCCAGAGCGATGGCTTGATCGTAGCAGACCAGCGCTTCATCCAATCGGCCGAGTTGCTCGAGAGCGGCGCCTTTTCTCACGTGCGCGCCGGCATTGCAACTGTCCAAGGCGAGCACTTCATCAAAGCAGACGACGGCACGAGCAGGTTGCTTCAGGTTCAAGAGCGCTTCTCCTGCGGCCAGAAGTGACGCAAGACGCGCCGCGGTTCCGTTGGTATTGTGAACGGCCGACGCGGGCGGTGGTGACGGCAGCACCCCGTGTTGGATTGAGCGCAGGAGCTTCCGAACGTACAGCAGCAGGGCCAACATGCCGCCGGCCAGGAGAACCCCAACGACGGTCACAACCCGGAGACGGTTGACGAGCGAACGGGTGGTCTCCGCATTTTGCTTTTGTGAGGCTTCGACGGCCCGCAAGGTGGCCTGCTGCTGGGATTGAATCTGTCCCACCACCTGCAGAGCTAAAGACGCCAATCCGGATTTCTCGTCGCGAGACGGAGTGGCTGTCGTCCCGAGGACATTCGTGGACGCCGTGGCAACGGACGCAAAGGAGAACGAAATGACCGTGCAGGCCAGCAAGCCCGCGCAGTAACGACCGCCGCGATAGCTGAACGCGATCACGAGGGGCTCCCCGATAACAGCCTAAGAAACTCGGTCGCAGAAAGCAACTGGAAAAAAGTGGTACTGGTACAGTTTGCTGGAGCGGCGCTCCGGATCAGGCCCGATCGCGCCGAGGCACGGGATCGACTGGGGCGATTGCGGCCCACTCGGTGGGCGCAGCAGGCCCACGCATTTTTCGGCGTGCCGCGCGGTCTATTCGACAGTCACGCTCTTGGCCAGGTTGCGGGGCTTGTCCACGTCGCAGCCGCGGAGGACCGCAATGTGGTAGGCGAGCAGTTGCACGGGCAACGCCGTCAGGAGCGGCTGCAAACACTCCAGCGAGTCGGGGACATAGATGACGTCGTCGGCTCTTTTCCGAATCTCCTCGTCGCCTTCGGTCGCCACGGCGATCACGGGGCCTTTGCGTGCCTTCACTTCCTCGATGTTGGCCATGACTTTCTCGTAGACGGAGTTCTTCGGGCAGATGAATACGGACGGCGTGCGGGGATCGATGAGCGCGATCGGGCCATGTTTCATCTCGGCGGCCGGGTAACCCTCGGCATGGATGTAGGAAATCTCCTTGAGCTTCAGCGCGCCTTCGAGCGCGATCGGGAAGTTGACCTGGCGGGCGAGGAACAGAAAACTGTTGGCCTCGCAATACTTCTTGGCCATGGCCGCAATGGCGTCATTCTGTTTGAGGACGCGTTCCATTTTTGCGGGGATCTCTTCGAGTCCGCGCAGGATTTCGGCACCGCGGGTCGAGGCGAGATGGCGCATCCGGCCCATCAACACGGCCAACAGCGTCATAATGGTCACCTGCGAGGTGAACGTCTTCGTCGCCGCGACGCCGATCTCGGGTCCCGCGTGCATGTAGGTGCCGCCGTCGACCTCGCGGGCGATGGTCGAGCCGACGACGTTGACGATGCCGAGGGTCTTGTGGCCTTTGCGGCGCGATTCGCGCACGGCCGCCAGCGTGTCGATGGTTTCGCCGGACTGGCTGATGGCGAACACGACCGTGTGTTTCTCGACGGGGGCGTTGCGATAGCGGAACTCGCTGGCGTAATCGCACTCGGTGGGAATCCGCGCGAGGTCTTCCATCAGGTACTCACCGACCATCCCCGCATGCAACGCCGTGCCGCAAGCGATGTAAATCAGGCGGTCGACGGCGCGCAGTTCGCCGGGGGAAAGATTCAATCCGCCGAGGCGGGCCGTCGCCTCCTCGTGGCTGATGCGTCCGCGGAATGCGTTTTGCACGGCATGCGGTTGCTCGAAAATCTCCTTGAGCATGAAGTGGGGAAACTTTCCGCGCTCGACTTCGTCGGCGGCAAACTCGACTTCGCGGATTTGCGGGCTAACGCTCGCGGCTTCGATTGTGGACACCTGGAAATCGTCGCGGCTGAGGGCGACGATTTCGAAGTCGTTGAGGTACACGACGCGGCGGGTGTGGGCGATGATGGCGCTGACGTCGCTGGCGAGAAAGTTTTCGTCGCGTCCGATGCCGAGGAGGAGCGGGCTGCCGCGGCGGGCGCCCACGATCAGATCGGGGTGGTCGGCATGAACGACGGCGATACCGTAGGTGCCGACGACGTCCTTGAGGGCGCGGCGGACGGCCTCGCCGAGCGCGGAGCCGTTGGCAGCCGGGTTTTCGGCGCGCACCTGCTCGTAGTGGTGGCCGACGAGGTGGGCGAGCACTTCGGTATCGGTTTGGGAAGCGAACGTGTGGCCTTGGGCGAGAAGTTGTTCTTTCAGTTGCTGATGGTTCTCGATGACGCCGTTGTGGACGAGGGCGATCTTGCCGGACTGGTCGAGATGCGGGTGGGCATTGGAGTCGGTGGGCGGACCGTGGGTCGCCCAGCGGGTGTGGCCGATGCCGGCATCGCCTTTGGCGGGTTGTTTGGCGAGGACGGCGGCCAGATCGTTGATCCGGCCGCTTTTCTTGCGGAGTTCAAAGCCGCCTTTATTATTCATGATGCACAGGCCGGCGGAGTCGTAGCCGCGGTATTCGAGTCGGCGAAGGCCTTCGAGGATGACGGACTGGGCGGGTCGTTTGCCAATGTAGCCGATGATGCCACACATAGCGTGTTCCTTCTCTGAAGTCGCGCGACGGTGATTCCGCCACCCGGCGAGCGGGTGCCAGCGGCGACGGCGAATCACAGTGGCGTGGACTTCGTATTGCAGTTGGTTTTTTTGCCGCTGACGGGTGTTACCTTACCGCAGCCTGGGGCGATTGTCAATTGACGGGGCGGACAGGCTTCCACTAGTATGACAGCATGGCTCCTTTGGGACTCAAGCCGGTCACGCGAACGAATGTTCTGGGCGTGATCATGGGTGGCGGCGAAGGCCGCCGGTTGTTTCCGCTGACGAAGGAACGTGCGAAACCCGCTGTGCCGATTGCCGGGAAGTACCGGCTGGTGGACATCCCCATCAGCAACTGCATCAACTCGAACATCCGGCAGATCTACGTTCTCACGCAGTTCAACTCGGCGTCGTTGCATCGGCATATTCATCAGAGCTACGCCTTTGACCGGTTCTCGCGCGGTTTCGTGGAAGTGCTGGCGGCGCAGCAGACGCCGGGGGGCGCCAGTTGGTACCAGGGGACCGCGGATGCGGTGCGTCAGAACCTGCGCTACTTCGTCCAGGAAGGGTACGAGTACATCGTCATTCTCTCGGGAGACCAATTGTACCGCATGGATTTCCGCAAGGTCCTCCAACAGCACCTGGAGACGTATGCGGACGTCACGATTGCGGCCATGCCGGTCAGGCGGGATGCCGCGATTTCGCTGGGCATACTTCAGGTCAACGAAGAGAAGCGGGCGGTGCGGTTTGTCGAGAAGCCGAAAGACAAGAAGGCGCTGGATGTATTGAAGATCCAGGATCCGCTGCTGTCGACCCTGCGCATCACCAGCAGCGACGATCGCTACCTGGCTTCGATGGGAATCTACGTGTTCAACCGGGAGATCCTCAGCAAGATTTTGGACAACAACAAGACCGATTTCGGCAAGCACATCATTCCGGACGCAATCGGACGCCAGCGGGTGTTCGCGTACGTCTTCCAGGGATACTGGGAAGACGTAGGAACCATCCGCTCGTTTTTTGAGGCGAACCTGGCGTTGTGCTCGCAAAAGCCGTCGTTCAACTTTTTCGACCGGGAGGCGCCGGTCTACACCCATGCGCGGTTTCTTCCGGCGTCGAAGATCCTGGAGAGCGACATTCGCAACGCGCTGATCGCCGACGGGTGCGTGATCTTGCGCTCGCGGATCGAGAATGCGATTGTCGGGGTCCGCTCGTTTATCGGGGCCGACTGCGATTTGCGCGACACGATCATTCTGGGATGCGACTTCTACGAGACCGCGCACGAGATGCTTGAGGAGGATACCATGGGGATTCCCCACATGAGCATCGGACGGGGCTCAAAGATCCACCGGGCGATTATCGACAAGAACGTTCACATTGGGGAACGGGTGGTCATTTCGGACAAGTCGGGCGCTGCGGATTTCGACGGGCCGAATTATTACATTCGGGAGGGGATTGTCGTTATTCCCAAGAACGCGGTGATTCCGGCCGGCACCCGGATTTGACCTTGGAACCTGGGTCGGCGTGTCCGTTCGAATGAGGTGTTGACACGGTTGGGAAATCCGCTATAGTCGGTGCACCCGTTAGTTCGGGGGAGGTATTAGCCGGGACATAGGTTAAACAGGGCGTAGTAGAGCTCGCCGCTTGTTCTCTTTGGATCGAGGGAACGATTCGAGAACAGAGAGGGGGGTTCTGCAGTCTTTTTGTGTCTAGTGGTTTTGTGGAACGGTGTGGTCCGGGGATGAGTCCCGATGGCAATCGCGCGACATGGTTTTTGCGGGATATGGTGCGTAGTGCCCACGTAGCTCAGATGGTAGAGCACGTCCTTGGTAAGGACGAGGTCATCGGTTCAATCCCGATCGTGGGCTCCAGAAGACGAGGATTGAGTTTAAGGCTGCGTCATAACAAGCGAACAGGAGGACAGCATGGCCAAAGGTAAATTCGAACGAACAAAGCCGCACATGAACGTCGGCACCATTGGGCACATCGACCATGGCAAGACCACTTTGGTCGCCGCCATCCTGAAGGTGCTCGCCAAGCAGGGCAAAGCCGAGGTCAAGAGCTACGCGGACATTGCCAAGGGCGGCACCGTTCGCGACGAGACGAAGACGGTTACGATTGCGGTGGCGCACGTGGAATACGAAAGCGAGAAGCGGCACTACGCGCACATCGATTGTCCCGGCCACGCGGATTACGTAAAGAATATGATCACGGGCGCAGCGCAAATGGACGGGGCGATTCTGGTGGTCAGCGCGGCGGACGGCCCGATGCCGCAGACGCGCGAGCACGTGTTGCTGGCGCGCCAGGTGGCCGTGCCGGCGATGGTGGTGGCGCTCAACAAGGTCGACCTGGTGGACGACCCCGAATTGCTGGACCTGGTGGAACTGGAAGTGCGGGAATTGCTGTCGCAGTATCAATTCCCCGGCGACAAGACCCCCGTGGTTCGCGTGAGCGCGACGAAAGCCTTGGCCGGTGATCCCAAAGAGGAGCAGCAGATCCTGGAATTGATCAAGGCGGTGGACGCATTCATTCCCGAGCCGACCCGCGAGGTCGACAAGCCGTTCCTGATGCCGGTCGAAGACGTGTTTTCGATTACGGGCCGGGGCACGGTGGCCACGGGCCGGGTGGAACGTGGCATGATCAAGGTTGGCGAAGAAGTGGAAATCGTCGGCCTGCGGGAAACCCAGAAGACGGTCGTCACCGGTGTGGAGATGTTCCGCAAGTTGCTCGACCAGGGCCAGGCGGGGGATAACATTGGCGCGCTGCTGCGCGGGATTGAAAAGGACGGCGTGGAGCGCGGCCAGGTGTTGGCCAAGCCGGGGTCGATCACGCCCCATAGGAAGTTCAAGGGCGAGGTCTACGTGCTGAGCAAGGAAGAGGGCGGGCGGCACACTCCGTTCTTTAACGGTTATCGGCCGCAGTTCTATTTCCGGACGACGGACGTCACGGGGGCGGCGAAGCTACCCCAGGGCGTCGAGATGGTGATGCCCGGCGACAACGTGAACCTGGAGGTGGAGTTGATTACGCCGATCGCGATGGAAAAAACCATGCGGTTTGCCATCCGCGAAGGTGGCCGGACGGTCGGCGCGGGTCGCGTGACGGAGATTCTGGAATGATTCTGGTGGGAGGAAACGCAGGGTTGCTGGGGGCGGAGTAATCCGCCTCGCGGAGACGACAGGACGATGCCGAGGGAACAGATAACGTTGGCTTGCACCGAGTGCAAGAGCCGCAACTACACCTCCACGCGCAACAAGAAGGCGCAGGGCTCGGAGAGGCTGGAGCTAACCAAGTTCTGCCCGAAGTGCGGTAAACACGTTGCGCATCGGGAAACCAAGTAGGAGGTTGGACACGGCACAAACCGCAATTCCAATACGCCAGTAGCTCAATTGGCAGAGCGACGGTCTCCAAAACCGTAGGTTGGGGGTTCAAGTCCCTCCTGGCGTGCCAGTCTCAGGAGAGTCGGCGGACGCACGAACCGGACAGTCATATGGCAAACCCATTTTTTAAAGTGCGGGACTTTCTGACCGAGGTCTCGATCGAACTGAAAAAGTCGTCGTGGCCCACCCGGAAGGAACTGGTGGATTCGACCATCGTCGTCATGATTACGATCGTGGTTCTGGGTCTGTTCGTCGCGCTGGCGGACATCGTGTTTCTGAGGATCATCGGATTCTTGACGAGGGCCGCCTGAGGACGGGGGCAGACATGGATGCAACGACAAAACCGGAATTCCAGTGGTTCGTGCTTCATACACTTTCTGGTCAGGAACAGAAGGTCAAGGACAGCATTGAGAAACGGATCAAGGTCGAGGAAATGGGCGACCTGATCAAGAACGTGCTGATCCCGACCGAAAAGGTGGCGGAGGTCAAGAAAGGGAAGAAGACGACGAGCACGCGGAAGTTTTATCCGGGCTACATCCTGGTGCACATGAAATTATTGGACGACAAGAACCAGTTGCTCGACCGCTCGTGGTATTTCATCCGCGAAACACCCGGGATCATTGGGTTTATCGGTGGCGACCGGCCGGTGCCGCTGAAGCCGGACGAGGTCGAGAGCATTCTGGCGCAGATCGAGGAGCGTCAGGAGAAGGTCGCGCCGAAGGTTACGTTCGAGGCGGGCGAGACCGTGAAGGTGACCGACGGCCCGTTCCAGAATTTCACGGGAGTGATCGAGGGGATCGATCCGGACCGTGGGAAGCTGAAGATTTCCGTTTCAATTTTCGGGCGCTCGACGCCGGTGGAATTGGAGTACTGGCAGGTCGAACGCGCGTAAGGACGAGGGGCTATGGCAGGCAAACCAGTTACAGGCATCGTTAAACTTCAGATTCCGGCGGGGCAGGCGAACCCGGCGCCGCCGGTTGGTCCGGCGTTGGGCCAGCAGGGCGTGAACATCATGGAGTTCTGCAAACAGTTCAACGCGGCCACGCAGAAGCAAGCGGGGACGATCATCCCCGTGGTGATTACCGTCTACAAGGACAAGACGTTCACCTTCATTATGAAATCGTCGCCGGCCAGTGCGCTCCTCAAGAAGGCGGCTGGCATCGCCACGGCCAGCGGCGAGCCGAACCGCAACAAGGTCGGCAAGGTCACGCGCAAGCAGGTGTTGGAGATCGCGCGCACGAAAGCCGCCGACCTCAACGCCAAGAGCGACGAGGCGGCCTGCCGCATCATTGCGGGCACGGCGCGCAGTATGGGAATCGACGTGGTCGACTAGCGAGGTTGGGATTGCCATGGCAAGACACGGAAAACGTTACAACGCGGCAGCGAAGCAGGTCGATGCGAAGCGCCAGTACCGAATTGGCGAGGCGGTCGAGCTGCTCAAAGCGCTGCCCAAGACGAAATTTGATGAGACGCTCGAGTTGGCGTTCAAACTGGGGGTCGATCCCAAGCAAAGCGACCAGATGGTGCGCGGCACGGTGGCGCTCCCGCACGGCAGTGGCAAGAAAGTGCGGGTCGTCGTGTTTGCCAAAGGTGCATCGGCTCAAGCGGCCAAAGACGCGGGAGCCGACATCGTGGGGTTCGAAGATCTTGTGAAGAAATGCCAGGAAGGCTGGACGGATTTTGATGTCGCGGTGGCCACGCCCGAGGCCATGCAGGAGGTTCGCAAGCTGGGCAAGGTTTTGGGGCCGAAAGGGCTGATGCCCAATCCGAAGACGGGCACGGTGACCGAGGACACGGCGAAAGCCGTCAAGGAAGTGAAGGCGGGCCGGGTCGAATTCAAGATGGACAAGGCGGCCAACCTGCACATTTCGTTCGGGAAACTGTCGTTTGCGGGGGAGGCGATTCAGGAAAACGCCAAGGCGGTGATCACCGCCGTGGTGCACGCGAAGCCGGCGACGGCCAAGGGCCAGTTCATCGAGAGTTGCACGTTATCGAGCACGATGGGTCCCGGCATCAAGATCGATCATCACGAATTTTCGACGAGTTGACGTTGCGGAGCGCGAGTATTTCATGAGACCGGAAAAACAACTGATTGTTGAGGACCTGAAGAAGCAGATGGGCGCGTCGCCCTTTGTGATCCTGACGGAGTACAAGGGCATGACGGTGGGACAATTTGCGGAGTTGCGGAAGCGGCTGCGGCGGGCGAAGGCGGAGTATCACGTGGCGAAGAATTCGATGCTGCGTCACGCGGCCAAGGCCGCCGAGCTTCCCGATTTCGACCGCGACCTGGACGGCATGACCGCGGTGGTCGTCGGCGACGGCCAGGCGGATATCGGCGCCGTGGCCAAGGTATTGAAGCAGTTTGGCCGGGAATTTGAGAAACCGAAGTTCAAGGTCGGGGCGTTGGGCAAGAAGGCGTTGAGCGCGGATGAGATTTCGGCTTTGGCCGACCTGCCGTCGCTGGAAGCGCTGCGGGCGCAATTGATCGGCCTGTTGCAGACGCCGGCGACTCGCATCGCGGTCGTGCTGGGCGCGCCCGCGTGTCAGATTGCGCGTGTGCTGAAGGCGCACGCCGACAAGCCGGGGACGGCGGCCGGCGCGGTCCCCGCATAACGGTGGAAACAACTGGTTCCTCGTCGCCCCGAGGGCTTTCGGGGGTAATGGTTTCGAGGCTTCGGAGCACGACGACACCGAATGGAAGGATACGAACATGGCAGCAAATCTGGATCAGATAGTGGAACAATTGAGTGGCCTGACGGTGATTGAAGCCGCCGAGCTATCGAAGAAGCTCGAGGAGAAATGGGGCGTCAGCGCGGCGGCCCCTGTCGCGGTGGCGGCGGCCCCGGCCGGGGGCGGCGCAGCGGCGCCGGCGGCGGAAGCCAAGGTAGCCTTTGACGTGGTGTTGAAGGAAACGGGCGCGAACAAGATTGGCGTCATCAAGGAAGTGCGCGCGATCACCAGCCTGGGTCTGAAGGAAGCCAAGGATCTGGTCGAAGGCGCGCCGAAGACCGTGAAGGAAGGTGCCACGAAGGAAGAAGCCGAGGAGATCAAGAAGAAGCTCGAAGCGGCGGGCGCGAAAGTCGAGCTGAAGTAGTTGGTCTCCGGTTTGCATTCACGCGGGGGACGCGCCCGGCGGTGCGTCCGTCGCAACAACAGGTTGGCGAACAGCAGTCAAAGGGCAGCGATGCCCGGGGAAACAGTCAATGGCTGAACGAAAGTATTTCGGGAAATTGGGTGACGTAATTGAGCCTCCGCCGTTGATCGAGGCGCAGACGGAATCCTATGCCGAGTTTCTGCAGGCGGGAGCCGCGTCGAACCGGCGCAAGAACACCGGGTTACAGGCGGTTTTCAAAGAAGTGTTCCCGATCGAGAGCTACGACGGGGAAGCGACCCTCGATTTTGTGGAGTACACCATCGGGGAATCCAAGACCTCATGGCTGGACTGTCTCCGCGAGGGGATCAGCTACAGCGGGCCGTTGCACGTGACGTTCCGACTCAAGGACGCCAATGGGACGAAGGAAGAAAAGGTTTACATGGGCGAAATCCCGCTGATGACGCCTTCGGGCAGCTTCGTCATTAACGGGGCCGAGCGGGTCATCGTCAGCCAGTTGCACCGGTCGCCCGGCATCTGTTTCGAGTCGACCATTCACACCAGCGGCAAGGTGCTGTACGGGTTCCGCATCATTCCCGACCGGGGTTCGTGGCTCGAATTGCAGTTCGACAACAACGATCTGTTGAACATCTATCTCGACCGCCGTCATCGCCGCCGCAAGTTTCTGGCCACGACGTTCCTGCGCGCGCTCGGTTACAGCACGGACGAGAACATCCTCAAGCTGTTCTATCAGGTGGAGGACGTGAAGCTGAAGGACTTCACCAGTGGCGAAGAGACGGCCACCAAGGTGCTGATCGCCGACGTCATGGACACGGAGAAGCAGTTGGTCATCGGCCATGCGTTTGAGCCGCTCACCAAGACCGTGGCGCGGCAACTCATCGATCTCGGTATCGACAAGGTGAAGGTCGTCGACATTTCGGTCGACGACGGCTGCATTGTCAAGTGCCTGAAGAAAGACACCTGCAAGGACCAGGAGGAAGCGCTCAAAGAAATCTACCGCCGGTTGCGTCCGGGCGATCCGCCGACGATTGCCAACGCCAACGCCCTGATCAAACGCCTGTTTTTCGACGCGCGCCGCTACGACCTCGGGCGCGTGGGCCGATACAAGATCAACCAGAAACTCAACCGCAGCGCCGACCTGGACAGCCGCGTCCTCGAAAAGGAGGACCTGATCGAGGCGATCAAGTATCTGCTGAACCTGCGCAAGGGCGAAGGATCGGTGGACGACATCGACCATCTGGGCAGCCGGCGTCTGCGCACCGTGGGCGAGTTGCTCGCCAACCAATGCCGCATCGGCCTGGCGCGCACCGAGCGCGTCGTCAAAGAGCGAATGACGCTGTTCGACGTCAATACCGACACGATGACGCCGCAGCAACTGGTCAACCCGAAGGCGTTGTCGGCGGTGATCCGTGATTTCTTCGGTCGCAGCCAGCTCAGTCAATTCATGGACCAAACCAACCCGCTGAGCGAATTGACACACAAGCGCCGGCTGTCGGCGCTGGGGCCCGGCGGTCTGTCGCGGGAGCGGGCGGGGTTTGAAGTGCGCGACGTTCATCCGTCGCACTACGGCCGGATCTGTCCGATCGAAACTCCTGAAGGCCCGAACATCGGGTTGATCAGCGCGATGAGCATCTACGCGCGCATCAACGAGTTTGGCTTCATCGAGACGCCGTACCGGAAGGTCAAGGACGGTCGGGTGACGGAGCAGGTGGATTACCTGACCGCCGACCAGGAGGAGAATTACGTAGTTGCCCAGGCCAATGCCCCCGTGGACGGCCGTGGTCATTTCCAGGTCCCGAAGGTTTCCTGTCGGTACAAGGGCGATTTTATCGAGGTCGAGCCCGAGCGGGTCCATTATATGGACGTATCGCCGAAGCAATTGGTATCGGTGGCGGCGGGCCTGATTCCGTTCCTCGAACACGACGACGCGAACCGGGCGTTGATGGGCTCGAACATGCAGCGGCAAGCGGTGCCGCTGTTGCGGAGCGAGTCGCCGTTGGTCGGTACGGGCTTGGAAGACCGCATCGCGCGCGATTCGAAGGTGTGCGTCGTGGCGCTCGAAGCGGGGGTCGTGGCCGGCGTGGACGCGCGGCGCATCATCGTGACGAAAGACGGTGAGCTGCCCGAGGGCAAGCGGAAGTTCGTGACCGACCCCGAGAACCACCTGTGGGTCTACGATCTGCGGAAATTCATGCGGTCGAACGCGGGCACGTGTTTCAACCAGAAACCCATCGTCAAGCAGGGCGACAGGATCAAGAAGGGACAGGTGCTGGCGGATGGCCCGTGTTGCGAGGGGGGCGAACTGGCCCTCGGCCGCAACGTGCTCGTGGCGTTCATGCCGTGGTGCGGTTACAATTTCGAGGACGCGATTCTGGTCAACGAGCGCCTCGTCAAAGAAGACATCTATACCTCGATTCACATCGATGAATTCGAAGCCGGGGCGCGCGACACGAAGCTCGGCCCCGAGGAAATCACGCGCGACATTCCGAACGTGGGCGAAGAAGCGCTCAAGGACCTGGGCCACGACGGCGTGATTCGCGTGGGCGCGGAAGTAAAGCCCGGGGACATCCTCGTCGGCAAGATTACGCCAAAGGGCGAGACGGAACTGGCGCCCGAGGAGCGGTTGCTGCGGGCGATCTTCGGTGAAAAAGCCGCGGATGTGAAAGACACGTCGTTGCGGGTGCCCAGCGGCACGTATGGCATTGTGATGGACGTGAAGGTCTCGGCCCGCAAGGAGCCGACCCGGCCGAGCCTGACGCCGACGGAGATTCGGCGGCAAAAGAAGCAGATTGAAGAAGAGCACAAGAAGAAGTCCGGCGAATTGCGCGAGGAACTGACGGACAAGCTCAGCAACATTCTGCTGGGCGAGAAGATTCCGCTCGACGTGGTCAACGCGGAGACGGGGGAGATCATCATCCCGGCCAACCGCAAGATTACCAAGACGCTGCTGCGCAAGTTGGCGGCGGTATACGACCACATTGAGATCGATCCGTCGCCGATCCGCATCAAGATCCGCGAGATCATCGGCGAATTCGAGCACCGGTTTAGCGAGCTGAACATGGAGCACGACCGCCAGCTCGACCGCATTGAGAGCGGCGAAGACGTCGATCCGGGGATTATCAAGCAGGTCAAGGTTTACATTGCCAGCAAGCGCAAGCTCAGCGTGGGCGACAAGATGGCGGGTCGCCATGGCAACAAGGGCGTGATCGCCAAGATTCTGCCCGAGGAAAACATGCCGTTCCTGGCCGACGGTACGCCGGTGGACATCGTGTTGAATCCGCTGGGTGTGCCGAGCCGGATGAACGTGGGCCAGGTATTGGAAACGCACCTCGGCGTGGCGGCCAAGGCGCTGGGACTGACGATTGCCTCGCCGGTGTTCGATGGCGTGACCGAGGCGGAAATCCGCGAAATGATCGACAAGGCGAGGAGGATCGACGGTTTCTCGTGGGTCAAGGCGGACGGGAAGTCGCGGTTGTACGACGGGCGCACGGGCGAGCCGTTCGATCAGGAGGTGGTAGTCGGCTACATCTACATGTTGAAGCTGGGCCACTTGGTGGCCGACAAGATTCACGCGCGCGCGGTGGGTCCGTATTCGCTGGTGACGCAGCAGCCGCTCGGTGGCAAGGCCCAATACGGCGGCCAGCGTTTCGGCGAGATGGAGGTGTGGGCGATGGAGGCCTATGGCGCCGCCTACGCGCTGCAGGAGTTGCTGACCGTCAAGAGTGACGATGTGCAGGGTCGCACGCGGATTTACGAGTCGATCGTCAAGGGCGACAACACGCTCGAAGCGGGAACGCCCGAATCGTTCAACGTGTTGATGAAGGAGATGCAGAGTCTCTGTCTCGATGTCCGCGTCGGGAAAAATGGAGGCGAGAACAAGTTATGATTGCTGTCAAATCTGGAACGTCGATCCCGTCCACCGCCGCCGCCACGGCGGCCGCCCGCGCCGCGCTTGGCCTGGAAAAGGCCGACGTGTTCGATCACGTCAGCATCGGCGTGGCGTCGCCGGACACGATCCGGTCGTGGTCGCACGGCGAGGTGAAGAATCCCGAGACGATCAACTATCGGACGTTCAAGCCCGAGAAGGGCGGGCTGTTCTGCGAACGGATCTTTGGTCCGGTGCGCGACTGGGAATGCAATTGCGGCAAATACAAGCGGATCAAGCACCGCGGGGTGATTTGCGACCGGTGCGGCGTGGAAGTCACGCTGGCCCGCGTACGGCGCGAGCGGATGGGGCATATCGAGCTGGCGGTACCGGTCAGTCACATCTGGTTTTTCAAGTGCATGCCGTCGCGGATGGGGCTCATGCTGGACATGACGGCGCGGGATCTCGAGCGGGTGTTGTACTACGAAGATTACATGGTGATCGACCCCGGCAAGACGCCGCTGAAGGACCACCAGCTTCTTACCGAGATGGAATATCGCGAGGCGCGCGAGCAATACAGCGACGGGTTCGTCGCCAAGATGGGTGCCGAGGCGGTGAAGGAAGTTTTGCAGAAGATCGACCTCCGCAAGCTGGCCCACGAACTGGAGCACCAACTGGACGCGACCAAGAGCAAGCAGGTGCGGAAGAAGATCGCCAAGCGCCTGAAACTCGCCAAGGGATTTATCAATTCGAAGATGCGGCCGGAGTGGATGATTCTGGAAGTGCTGCCGGTGATTCCCCCGGACCTTCGGCCGCTGGTGCCGCTGGAGGGCGGCCGGTTCGCCACCAGCGATCTCAACGATTTGTATCGCCGGGTCATCAACCGCAACAACCGGTTGAAGAACCTCCTGCAGTTGCGCACGCCGGACGTCATCATCCGCAACGAGAAACGCATGTTGCAGGAAGCGGTGGACGCGCTGCTGGACAACGGGCGTCACGGTCGTCCCGTCACGGGTGCGGGCAGCCGGTCGCTCAAGTCGCTGGCGGACATGCTCAAGGGGAAGCAAGGCCGGTTCCGGCAGAACCTGCTGGGCAAACGCGTGGATTACTCGGGCCGCTCGGTGATTGTCATCGGCCCCGAGCTCAAGTTGCACCAGTGCGGGCTTCCCAAGAAGATGGCGCTGGTGTTGTTCGAGCCGTTCATCATTCGTCGCCTCCGGGAAATGGGGCTGGTACACACGATCCGCTCGGCGAAGAAGTTGATCGAGCGCCAGTCGCCCGAGGTATGGGACATTCTGGAAGAGGTGAGCAAAGGTCATCCGGTGCTGCTGAACCGGGCGCCCACGTTGCACCGGCTGTCGATTCAGGCGTTTGAACCGCAATTGATCGAGGGCAACGCGATCCGGATTCATCCGCTGGTGTGCACGGCGTACAACGCCGATTTCGACGGCGACCAGATGGCCGTGCACGTGCCGCTGTCGGTTGAGGCGCAGATGGAGGCGCGGTTGCTGATGCTGGCGCCGAACAACATCTTCTCGCCGTCGAGCGGCAAGCCGATTACGACGCCGACTCAGGACATCGCCCTCGGCATTTATTACCTCACGCACGGCGGCAAGAGCCGCGACGGCGATACCAAGCGGCTGAAGCTGTTTTCCGATGCGCAGGAGGTGTTCTTCTGCCGCGACGAACGCGACGTGAAGATCCACGAGCGCATTCGCCTGAAAAACCCCGATTACGGTCGCCAGACCGTGTATGGCGACCCGGTGTCGAAGGTGATCGAGACGACGGTGGGCCGGGTGGTATTCAACGAGGTCTGGCCGGACGAACTCGGTTTCATCAACCGGGCCGTGGACAAATCGAAGCTGGGCGACATCATCTGGCAGTGTTATCGCACGGCCGGCCATCAACGGACGGTGGAGGTGCTCGACAAACTCAAGGCGCTCGGATTCGAGCACGCGACACTGGCGGGGATTTCCATCGGCATCGAGGACATGGTGGTGCCGAAGGAGAAGCTGGTGGTGATCGACGATGGACTCAAGGATGTGGCGGACGTCGAGAAACAATACCGGCGCGGCATTATTACGGACGGCGAGCGCTACAACAAGATCATCGATATTTGGACGCACGCGACGGACAAGATTTCGAACATCATGTACGCCGCGATGGAGCACAACCAGGGCCGGGCCGAGCTGAACCCTGTGTACATGATGGTGGACAGCAAGGCGCGTGGATCGCGCCAACAGATTCGCCAACTGGCGGGCATGCGCGGGTTGATGGCGAAACCATCCGGCGAAATCATCGAACGCCCGATTCTGTCGAACTTCCGCGAGGGGTTGAGTGTGTTGGAGTATTTCATCTCGACCCACGGTGCGCGCAAGGGGTTGGCGGACACGGCGCTCAAGACGGCCGACTCGGGGTATCTCACCCGCAAGCTGGTCGACGTGGCCCAGGACGTCATTGTTCTCGAAGACGACTGTGGCACGGTCAACGGCATCTGGGTGAAGCCGATCTTCGAGGGCGAAGACGAGGTCGTGAAGCTCAGCGAACGCATTATCGGACGGGTTGCGGCGGAGGACATCGTCGACCCGGTCAACAAGAAGAAGATCGTCAAAGCCAACACGGAGATCGACGAAGCGGCGGCGGACGCGATTGGCAAGCTCGGGATCGAGCGGGTGAAGATTCGCTCGGTGCTCACGTGCGAATCGCGGCGGGGCGTGTGCGCCATGTGCTACGGGCGGAACCTGGCCACCAGCCGGGTGGTCAAGCTCGGTGAAGCCATCGGCATCATCGCCGCGCAGTCCATCGGCGAACCGGGCACCCAACTCACGATGCGTACGTTCCACATCGGCGGCACGGCGAGCCAAGTGTTCAAGCAGCCACAAATCAAGGCCAAGAACGACGGGATCTTGCACTATCAGGATTTGCGCGCGGTCCAGCGCTCGGAAGGCAATTGGGTCGTTCTCAACAAGAACGGCCAAATCCTCGTGACGAACGACGAAGGCCGCGAATTGGAGCGATACTCGGTGGTGGTCGGCGCCGAAATCTCGGTAGGCGACAGCGGGCGGGTCAAGAAGGGCGATGTGATCGTGCAATGGGACCCGTACAACGTGCCGGTTCTGTCGGAAGTCGCGGGTACGATCAAGTTCCACGACCTGATCGAGGGCATCACCGTCAAACGCGAACTCGACGAGGCGACCGGTCTGATGGGCACCGTCGTCATCGAACACAAGGAGGACCTGCGCCCGCAGGTGAACCTCGTCAGCGACACCGGTGAAGTCACCGCGTTTTATGCGATCCCGGCGGGGGCGCACATCGTTGTCGAGGAAGGCCACCGGATCGAGCCAGGAACGCTCATTGCCAAGACGCCGCGGAAGGTTTTCAAGACCAAGGACATCACGGGCGGACTGCCGCGGGTGGCGGAGTTGTTCGAGGCCCGGCGGCCGAAGGACGCGGCTGAGATTGCGAAGATTGATGGCGTGGTCGATTTCGCCGGCACGGTGCGGGGCAAGCGGTGCATTCTCGTGAAGGACCCGAAGACGGGGGCGCAGGAAGAGCATCTCATTCCGCATTCGAAGCATATTATTGTGTTCCGGGGCGACACGGTGAAGAAGGGGCAGCAGTTGACGGAAGGGCCGGTCGTGCCGCACGAGATTCTGGAAGTCTGCGGTCCGCAGGACCTGCAGGAGTACCTGGTCAACGACGTGCAGGAGGTGTACCGGCTGCAGGGTGTTGAGATCAACGACAAGCACATCGAGATCATCGTGCGCCAGATGTTGCGCAAGGTGCGCATCGTCGATCCCGGCGACACGCGGTTCCTGTGGGGCGATCAGATTGACAAGGTGACGTTCGAGGAAGAGAACAAGCGGGTGGCGGAAGCGGGCGGCAAACCGGCCGAAGCGCAGCCGGTATTGCTGGGCATCACCAAGGCGTCGCTCGAGACCGAGTCGTTCATCAGCGCAGCGTCGTTCCAGGATACGACGCGGGTGTTGACGGACGCGGCGACGCTCGGCCGGGTGGATCATCTGCGGGGGTTCAAGGAGAACGTGATTATGGGCCACCTGATCCCGGCGGGGACGGGTTTTTCCCGGCATCGCAACGTGAAACTGGTGTTACTGGGCGAGCCGGTCGAGTCGCCGCGAGAGGAGAAGGTGGAACCGCTACCGACGGAGGCAGTTGTGTGAAGGGTGGGCGGCTCGAAAGAGCTTGCGTTGCCCGGGTGCGTGTGATAATTTCCGCGCTCCCTTGGGCCACTAGGTAAGTGGCGCTGAACGAGTTAACAATGCCGACAATCAATCAGCTTGTCCGGAAAGGGCGTCGCCAGTTGAAGGCGAAGTCGAAAGCCCCTGCGTTGAACGAGTGTCCGCAGCGGCGCGGCGTGTGTTTGCAGGTGATGACGCGGACGCCCAAGAAGCCGAACTCGGCGCTGCGGAAGGTGGCGAAGGTGCGCCTGACGAGCGGCGTCGAGGTGATCGCGTACATCCCCGACGAGGGACACAACCTGCAGGAGCACTCGATTGTGCTCGTGCGGGGGGGGCGCGTGAAAGACCTGCCCGGCGTGCGCTATCACATCGTGCGCGGCACGCTGGACGCGCTGGGCGTCGAAAAACGGCGGCGCAGTCGCAGCAAGTACGGTGTGAAACGGCCGAAGGACACGGCGCCAAAGGCCGCGTAAGATTTGTAAGGATTCGACATGCGGAGACGACGAGCAGACAAACGAGCGAGGCTCCGTGACGTTCGCTTCAACAGCGAAATGGTCACGCGCATGATCACGTGCATCATGAAACAGGGAAAGAAATCCGTCGCCGAACGCATCGTGTACGGCGCGTTCGATCGCATTGCCGAAAAGGTCAAGGATAAGACCCCGTTGGACGTGCTGCAGACGGCGCTGGAAAACGTGAAGCCGCGGCTCGAAGTCAAGTCGCGCCGGGTCGGCGGTGCCAACTATCAGGTGCCGGTCGAGGTGTCGACCGACCGCCAGGAAGCGCTGGCCATGCGCTGGATGATCCAGTACGCGGGCGCGCGCAAGGGCACGGCGATGACCGATGCTCTGGCGGCGGAGATTCTGGACGCGTCGAACAATACGGGCGCATCCGTCAAGAAGCGCGAAGACACGCACAAGATGGCGCAGGCCAACCGTGCGTTTGCGCACTACCGCTGGTAGTCCGGAGGCGAAACCACAGGCATGGACGTGCTACGAGTGTGTTTTTGTGAAACTGGAGTGAGGAAACGAACATTTGTAACTGAAAATGCAGGCCGTGTTAGAACAACCTAAACAGCCAGTGCAGCAGCGGGCGCAACCGTCGCCGGAACGGCTGGTGCCATTGGAGCGCACCCGCAACATCGGGATTTGTGCGCACATCGACGCCGGGAAGACGACGACGACCGAGCGCATTCTGTATTACACGGGCAAGGTCTACAAAGTGGGCGAGGTGCACGAGGGCACTGCGACCATGGACTGGATGGAACAGGAACGCGAGCGCGGGATTACGATCACCAGCGCGGCGACGACCTGTTTCTGGCGCGACCATCGTGTGAACATCATCGATACGCCCGGGCACGTGGATTTTACGGTCGAAGTCGAGCGCAGCCTGCGCGTGCTCGATGGGGCGTGCGCCGTGTTCTGTGCGGTGGGGGGAGTCGAGCCGCAATCGGAAACCGTCTGGCGTCAGGCCAACAAGTATCAGGTTCCCCGCGTGGCGTTCGTCAACAAGATGGATCGGACCGGCGCGGATTTCGAGGCCGCGGTCGCCCAGATGCGGGAACGTCTGGCGGCCAACGCCGTGCCGATCCAGATCCCGATTGGCAAAGAAGCCGATTTCAAAGGGGTCGTCGACCTCGTGACCATGAAGGCGTTGGTGTGGACGGGGGAGGAGTTGGGCGCGAAATTCGATGTTCTCGATGTTCCCGCCGAGTTGAAGGACGCGGCGCATGCGGCTCGGGCGAAGCTGATTGAGGCGGTGGCGGAGAAGGACGAGGAATCGATGCACCTGTTCCTCGAGGGCAAGGAGATCGAGGTGGCGCAGCTCCGCGCCGGGATCCGCCGGCTGACGATCAAGAACGAGTTGGTGCCAGTGATTTGCGGCGCGGCGTTCAAGAACAAGGGCGTGCAACTGCTCCTCGATGCCGTCGTCGATTACCTTCCGTCCCCGTTGGACGTCCCCGACATCATGGGGACGAACCCGGACACGAAGGGAATTGAAACCCGCGCGGCTGACGATCGCGGCCCGTTCTGTGCGTTGGCCTTCAAGATTTGGACGGATCCGTATGCGGGGAAGTTGATTTTCTTCCGGGTCTACTCGGGCCAGGTCGTCAAGGGGATGACGGTCTACAATCCGCGCAACAACAAGCGCGAACGCATCGGCCGTCTCCTGGAGATGCACGCCAACCACCGCGAGGAGATTGACCGGTGTTACTCGGGCGACATCGGCGCGTTGGTGGGTCTGAAGAACATCACGACGGGCGACACGATTTGCGACCAGAAACATGCGATCCTGCTGGAGTCGATTACGTTCCCCGAGCCGGTGATCTCCATGGCCATCGAGCCGAACACGAAAGCCGACCGCGATAAGATGTCCGCCGCCCTCCAACGCCTCGCCGAAGAAGACCCGACCTTCCGACTGACGACCAATCAAGAAACCGGTCAGACCATCATTTCTGGAATGGGCGAATTGCATTTGGACATCATCAAAGACCGCATGTTCCGCGAGTTCAACGTCGGCGCGACCGCTGGCCGGCCGCAGGTTGCCTATCGCGAAACGATTACCAAACCCGCTGAAGCCGAGGGCAAGTTTATCCGTCAGTCGGGCGGCCGCGGCCAGTACGGTCACGCGGTCATTACGATCGCGCCGGGGGACAAGGGGTCGGGGATCGTGGTCGAAAACGAAATCGTTGGCGGCGCGATTCCCAAGGAATACATTCCCGCGGTGGAGGACGGCATCATTGAGGCGGCGCAGACCGGCGTCCTGGGCGGTTATCCGATGGTCGACGTGAAGGTGGAGATTATCGACGGGACATACCACGAAGTCGACAGTTCGGAGATTGCGTTCAAGATGGCGGGCAGCTTCGCGTTCAAGGAGGCCGCCCGCAAGGCCGGGGCGATCCTGCTGGAGCCGATCATGGATGTCGAGGCGATCACGCCGGAGGAGCACATGGGCGACGTGGTGGGCGACCTCAACAGCCGCCGGGGCAAGATCAGCCACATTGAACCTCGCAGCACGTCGACGATCGTGCATGCCCGGGTGCCGCTGGCGGAGATGTTCGGCTACGCGACGGCTCTACGGTCGCTGACCAAGGGGCGAGCCAGTTACTCGATGGAACCGGCCGCGTTCGAGAAGGTGCCGGAAAACGTTCTGGCGCAGATTCTGGACAACAACGGCGCACCCCGGGCGGGACAACTGAAGAAATGAATAACCAACGCATACGAATCCGCCTGAAAGGCTACGACCACCGGTTGCTGGACCAATCGGCGCACGACATCGTCGAGACGGCCAAGCGCACGGGAGCCAAGGTGGCAGGCCCCATCCCGTTGCCGACGGACATCTGGCGGCATTCCGTCAATCGTTCGCCTCATGCCGACAAGAAGTCGATGGAACAATTTGAGATGCGCACGCACAAGCGGCTGCTCGACATCATTGATCCGACGGCCAAGACGGTCGACGAACTGAAGAAGCTGAACCTGCCCGCGGGCGTGGACATTACCATCAAGATCTAGCCATGGAGATTCTCGGACGAAAACTTGGAATGGCGCAGCTGTTCGACGCGCATGGCGCCTTCGTCGGGGTCACCGTGATCGAAGCCGGGCCCTGTCCCGTGCTGCAGAAGAAGACGCCCGAGATCGACGGCTATCACGCGTTGCAACTCGGGTTTGGCGCGCGCAAGGAGAAGAACGCGACGAAACCGCTCGTGGGCCACTGTAAGAAGGCGCAGGCGGCGCCGGCCCAATTCATCCGCGAGTACCGCACCACCGCGGCGTTGCCGTTCAACATGGGCGACGCGATCACGGTGAAAGAATTTCAGCCCGGTCAGTACGTGGACGTCATCGGGACCAGCAAGGGCAAGGGGTTCCAGGGCGTCGTGCGACGTCACAAGTTTCGCGGAGGGGATGCCTCGCACGGAGCCAAGGGCTGGCACCGTCGGTCCGGTGCGATCGGACAGCGCCTGTTTCCCGGCCGGGTGTTTCGCAACATGCGCATGCCCGGCCACATGGGCCACGTGAATGTGACGACGCAGAACCTGCGCGTGGTCCAGGTCCGCGAGGTGGAGAACCTGTTGCTGATCGAGGGTGCGGTGCCCGGTCCGCGGGGCGCGTTTGTGGTGGTTCGCCATGCGAAGAAGAAAACCAAGCCGTCCGAGAAGGCTCCGAAATGAAGTTGCCCGTCATCGATATTTCCGGTCAACCGCGGGGCGAAGTCGAGTTTGCCGACAAGCTGCTGATCAAGAGCGGCAAAGGCTCGCAGGCGGTCCACGACGCTGTCACGGCGTACATGGCGAACCAGCGGCTGGGGTCGGCCAGCACCAAGCAGATCAGCGAGGTGACCGGTAGCGGCAAGAAGCCGTGGAGGCAGAAAGGCACGGGTCGGGCGCGCGCCGGGTCATTCGCCTCACCGCTGTGGCGGGGTGGCGGCGTGGTATTTGGGCCCAAACCGCGCGATTATTCGATCCGGGTGCCAAAGAAGGTGAAGGCGCTGGCGTTTCGCAAGGCCCTGAGCGAGCGATTGCTCAGCGGCGACCTGGTGGTAATCGACGAGTTGAAGCTGGCCAGTCATAAGACGAAGGAGTTTGCGGGAATTCTGGCGAAGATCGGGACCAAGACCGGGGCCACGCTTCTGGTAACCGATCGGGTCGACGCGAATCTGAAGTTGGCCGCGCGGAATCTGCCGGGCGTGCAGGTCGAGCCGGCGGATTCGGTCAACGCCTACGAGCTGCTGCGGTTCGATAAAATCGTGGCGACAAAATCGGCGCTGGAGAAGCTGCGCGCCCGGTTGGGGGACGACCGATGAAAGACATCCATTCCGTGGTTCGGACCGTGCGGGTTACCGAGAAGGGCACGGCGCAGATGGAGAAGCTCAACCAGTACCAGATTGTTGCCGACAAGCGGGCGAACAAACTGGACATCAAACGCGCCATCGAACAGCTGTTCAAAGTCAGGGTGGTGCGGGTGAATACGATGCGCGTTCGCGGCAAGGCGCGTCGCGAGCGCACCATCCAATTCGGGCGGACGCCGAGTTGGAAGAAAGCGGTCGTTACTCTCAAGGAAGGCGACAAGATCGAATTGGCGTAGCGATTTATGGGACTCAAGACTTTCAAACCGTTGACTCCATCGTTGCGGTGGACGGTGCTGCCCGACTTTTCCGAGGTGACCAAACGGAAGCCGGTGCGCAAGCTCACGGTTGCCAGGCGCAAGACGGGTGGACGGAACAACGTCGGGCGGATGACGGCGCGGGGGATTGGGGGCGGGCACAAGCAGCGCTATCGGATCATCGATTTCAAGCGGAACAAGGTCGGCGTGGCGGCAACGGTTGAGGCGATCGAATACGATCCGAACCGTACGGCGCGCATTGCGCTGGTGAAGTACGCGGACGGTGAGAGGCGGTACATTCTGGCGCCGATCGGCCTGGCGGTTGGCGGGAAAGTGATGAGCGGGCCCGATGCCGAGTTGTCGGTGGGCAACGCGTTGCCCCTGAAGAAGATCATTCCCGGAATGCCGATCCACAACATTGAATTGCATCGCGGTCGGGGCGGGCAAATCTGCCGCAGCGCGGGCATGGCGGCGCAGATTACCGCCAGCGAAGGCGATTATGTGACGGTGAAGTTACCCTCGGGTGAGCTGCGATTGATCAGCCGCGAGTGCTACGCGACGATTGGGCAGATTGGCAACACCGATCACATGAACATCTCCCTCGGAAAGGCCGGCCGGAATCGGTGGCTGGGGCGGCGGGGGATCACGCGGGGCATGGCGCGCAATCCGATCGATCATCCGATGGGCGGCGGCCAGGGCAAGAGCAAAGGCGGCGGCGGCTGGCATCATCCGGTGTCGCCCTGGGGAAAACTCGCCAAGGGCGGTATGACCCGCCGCAAGAAGAAACATTCCAACGCGATGATTTTGGAGAGAAGGAAGAAATAAATGGGACGCTCGCTGAAGAAAGGTCCGTTTGTCGACGACCATCTGATGAAGAAGGTGCAAGCCCTTGGTTCCGGGGAAAAGAAGCCGATCAAAACCTGGTCACGGCGCTCGATGATCATTCCCGACTTCGTCGGCCACACGTTCCTGGTCCACAACGGCAAGGTGCACACACCGGTGTTCGTGACCGAGAACATGGTCGGGCACCGCCTCGGCGAGTTCGCGCCGACGCGGACGTTCCGGGCCCATGGCGCGCACACGGAGAAGGCGGTCGCGAAGTAGCGCGGCCGGGAACGAGTTGTGCCGGCGCGCGGCGTGCGAACGAAGATTTGTGCAGGTTGTTTGTTCTTTGTAACGATCGGGCTGCTGGCGGCTGAAGAAGCGCGGCCGCCCGCGGCGGCTGCGTCCGCAGGGGCGGCGGCCGAGGAGTTGCGCGTGTTGGTCGACCAGCTGACCGCGGACAACCGTCGGCTCAGGACCGAAGTGGAGCAGCGCGAGACGATCATTCGTCTGTTGACCGAGAATCTGGCGATTGCCCGTACGGAGAGCGAACTGTTCCAGAAGAAGTGGAGCGAAGTGCAGTTGCGCGCGCAGACGCTCGGCATGAATTTCGCCGACGACAGTGCGACGCAGGCCCAGCGCGAGCTCGTGGAGAGCGTGCGGGCGCTGTATCTGGCCGAGGCCGAGCGACAGCGATTGGTCGAGCAACTCCAGCGGCTGTTGACGGCGATCGAGCAACACGGCGACGTCACCGACGAATTGGCGCGGACGAAGGCGGTGCTGGCGGCCACGGGCCCGACGGTGGCGGATGGCGCGGCCGAAGGTTCGTCGGCGCATCGCCGGGCGGAAGGCACGCTGGAGTCCGCGACGGTGCTCGATGTGAATCGGGACCTGCGGTTGGTCGTATTGAACGTCGGATTGCTGGAAGGGGCCCGCGTCGGGATGCCGTTGGTCGTCGTGCGGGGCAACCGCGTCGTGGCGGAGTTGAGGATCGTGGAAGTGCGCAAACGCATTTGTGGTGCGCTGATCGAGCAGGTGGAAAAGAAAGTCACCTTGAAAGCGGGAGACAAGGCACAGGTGACGAAGAATTTGTGAACGTGGATTTTATGGAAGTCAGGGCGGTAACAAAATATGCGCGGATGAGTCCGGCGAAAGTCGGCGAGGTCACGCGGTTGATCCAGGGGCTGAGTGCGTCGCACGCGCTGGAAGTGCTGCGGGTCATTCCGCGGAAGTCGGCGCGCTTGATCGAAAAGACGTTGAAGTCGGCGATCGCGAACGCCACCGATCCGAACAGCCACAAGCTGGAGGCCGCCGCGTTGCGGGTCAAGCAGGCCGTGGCCAACGAGGGGCCGCGGCTGAAGCGGTGGCAGCCGAAGGCGCGCGGCAGTGCCGGGCCGATCATCAAACGGACCACTCACATTCAGATCACGTTGACGGACGGACAATAATCTATGGGACAAAAGACGAATCCGGTTGGTTTTCGAGTCGCGGTGACCAAGGACTGGCTGTCGAAATGGTACGCCGACAAGAAGGACTATGCGCCGCTGTTGTTGGAGGACATCCAGGTCCGCGACATCGTCAAGCGCAAGCTGGCGTCGGCGGCGGTTCCGAAGGTTGCCATCGAGCGGTACGCGAACCGGGCCCGGATCACGATTTTCACGGCGCGACCGGGCATTGTGATTGGCCGCAAAGGGGCGGAGATCGACAAGCTCAAGGAAGAACTGGCGTTGTTGACGAAGAAGGAGATTTACGTCGACATCGTCGAGGTGAAGACGCCCGAGACGGACGCGCAGCTCGTGGCGGAGAACATCGCACTGCAATTGGAACGCCGCATTAGTTTCCGGCGCGCGATGAAGAAATCCGTCCAGACGGCGATGGATTTCGGCGCGCAGGGGATCAAGGTCGCCTGTGGGGGCCGGCTGGGGGGTGCGGAATTGGCGCGGCGGGAGAAGTATCGCGTGGGGAAGATTCCGCTGCACACGTTGCGGGCGGAGATCGATTACGGTTTCGCGGAAGCGAACACGGTGTACGGCAAGATCGGGGTCAAGGTATGGATCTGCAAGGGCGAGCGGCCGTTGCGGGCCCCGCAACAGCCGGTGCCGGCCACGGGGGCGGTCGGTCCGGGGCCGGCGGCATGACGGGCGCGGGTGACGGAGGAATTTCGAACCAATGCCATTGATGCCCAGCAGAGTAAAGTATCGGAAGGCCCAACGAGGCAGCCGCACGGGCGTGGCGTGGCGGGGGGCTTCGGTGGCGTTTGGGGAATACGGCTTACAGGCGCTGGAGCGCGCGTGGGTGACGACGACGCAGATTGAGGCGTGCCGCGTCGCGTTGTCGCGCCACATGAAGCGCCGCGGGAAATTGTGGATTCGCGTGTTTCCGGACAAGCCGATCACGAAGCGCCCCCCCGAGACGCGCATGGGCAAGGGCAAAGGGCCGCCCGAGACGTGGGTGGCCGTGGTCCGGCCCGGCAACGTGTTGTTCGAGGTCGGTGGGGTCACCGAAGTGCTGGCGCGGGAGTCGTTTCGGCTCGCCGCGTCCAAACTGCCGATCGCGACGCGATTTGTGGCGCGACGGTGACGAACGGGACATGAAACCAAGAGAAATCCGTGAGTTGACAGATGCGGAGGCGCAAGCGAAACTGCGCGACCTTCGGCAGGAGTTGTTCAACTTGCGGCTGCAACAGCAGACCGCGAGGCTGGAACGGTTCAGCCGGATCCGCGACGTGCGGCGCGACATCGCGCGGATCGAGACCGTTTTGCGGGAACGGCAACTGCGGCCGGCGGCGGCCGCGAAATGATGCCACGGCCGTAGCGAAGAACAGCGGATTCACATGACGAATCAGGCGACAAACGAAGGAAAGAAACGGGAGCTGGTGGGCGAAGTCGTTGGCGACAAGATGGACAAGACCATCGTGGTCGAGGTCGCGCGGCGTGTTCGTCACCCGCGGTATTTGAAGGTGCTGACGCAGTACAAGAAGTTTTACGCGCACGATGAGAAGCGGGAAGCGGGGCTGGGCGACCGCGTGCGGATTGTGGAGTCGCGGCCGATCAGCCGGCTGAAGCGTTGGCGCCTGGTGGAGGTCGTCGAGAAAGCGGCGCGCGTGGAGAAGGTCGAGGTATGATACAGATCCGCACGCATCTGGATGTGGCGGACAACACCGGCGCTCGCGTGGCGTGGGCGATCGGCGTGTTGGGCCACCAGAAGCGGTATGCGCGGATTGGCGACGTGATCAAGGCGCACGTCAAAGAAGCGTCGCCCGACGGGACGGTGAAGAAGGGCGAGGTGGTGACGTGCGTGGTGGTGCGCACGCGCTCGCCGTTGCGGCGGACCGATGGGTCGTACGTGCGGTTTGACAACAACGCGGTGGTGATCATTGACGATCAACTCAATCCGAAGGGGACGCGCATTTTCGGGCCGGTGGCGCGCGAGTTGCGCGACAAGAATTTCACCAAGATCATTTCCCTGGCTCCCGAGGTCCTGTAAGCCATGAACACCCTGCACGTAAAACGCAACGACATGGTGGTGGTGCTGTCCGGTGAAGACAAGGGCAAGATCGGCAAGGTGCTGGCGACGTTTCCGGACCAGCGGCGCGTGCTGATCGAGGGGATCAACGTGATCCACAAGGCATTGCGCAAGACGCAGAACAACCCGAAAGGCGGGATCATCACCAAGGAGGCGCCGATCCACGTTTCCCGGGTGATGTTGCAGGAACGGTACGAAATCCGGCGCAAGAAGCGTTCGGGTGGGGTCGCGGCGGAAGTGTAGCGGAGTTTATGTCCCAACTTTACGAACATTATAAGAAGGACGTGGTGGAGCAGCTCCTGAAGAACGGCCGCTACGCCAATCGGATGCAGGTCCCGAAGCTGGAGAAAGTCGTGGTCAACATGGGCATCAACTCCAACCACGACAAGGACGTGCTGGCGGAGGCGCAGCAGGAGTTGGCGACGATCACGGGCCAGAAACCGGTGGTGACGAAGGCCAAGAAGAGCATCTCGAACTTCAAGGTGCGCAAAGACATGCCGGTCGGGGCCAAAGTGACGCTGCGCGGGGTCCGCATGTACGAGTTTTTGGAGCGGTTTTTCAACGCGGCGTTGCCGCGGATTCGGGATTTTCGCGGCGTCAGCCCACGCGGTTTTGACGGTCGCGGCAGCTACACGTTGGGTGTCAGGGATCAGACGATTTTCCCCGAGGTCGAGCTCGACAAGATCAAGCACAACCTCGGGATGGACGTGACGATCGTAACCACGGCGTCGACGGGTGCGGAAGCGAAGGAGCTTCTCAAGCTGCTCGGCATGCCGTTCAGCAGTTAGAGGAACTATCGGTTTATGGCGAAACTGTGTTTGATGGTCAAGGCATCGCGGCCCGCGAAGTTTCGGGCGCGTCGGTACAACCGCTGCAAGAACTGCGGGCGGCGGCGGGCGTACATCCGGCGGTTCCAGATCTGCCGCATCTGTTTCCGCGAACTGGCCAGCCAGGGGAAGATCCCCGGCGTGGTGAAGGCGAGTTGGTAACGCGATGAACGTGACGGATTCCATCGGCGACATGTTGACGCGCATTCGCAACGCCAACCGGGCGCTCAAGCCCGATGTGGTGGTGCCGTATTCCCGGCTGAAGGCTGAGATTGCCAAGGTGCTGAAGCGCGAGGGGTACATTGCTGATTTCTACGCGGAGAAATTGGAGCCCGGCAAACAGGTATTGAAGATCCAGCTCAAGATGATCGGCAAAGAGCGTACGATCGTCGGGATCAAGCGCATCAGCCGTCCGGGGCTGCGGCGCTATGTGAGCGCGCAGGCCGTTCCGCGCGTTCTGGGCGGCATGGGCATATCGATACTGACGACCTCGCGCGGGGTCATGACCGGTCGCGAGGCCAAGAAGGCCAACGTGGGCGGCGAGTTGCTGGCGTACGTGTGGTGATGGTTATGTCGCGAATTGGCAAAAAACCCGTGGAAATTCCCGCCAAGACCAAGGTCGAGGTGAAGGGTCAAATGGTTCACGTCGAGGGCCCGAAAGGCACGTTGGAGTGGACGGTGCCCGAGCCGATCAAGGTTGCGGTGAAGGACGGACGAGTGGTCACGACCACGACGCAGCTCGATCGCGTCGGCAAATCCCGCTGGGGATTGTCGCGCAGTTTGATCGCGAACATGGTCAAAGGGGTGAACGAAGGGTACACCAAGAAGCTGCTGGTGGAAGGCGTGGGGTTCCGTGCCGCGGTACAGGGAACGAACCTGCAGATATCGCTGGGTTATTCGCATCCGATCCTGTTTCCGATTCCCAAGGGGTTGAAGGTCTCGGTGGCGGACACGGCGGACAAGAAGCCTCAGATCACGATCGAAGGGCCGGACAAGCAAATGGTCGGCGAGGCGGCGGCGCAGATTCGCCGGTTTTATCCGCCCGAACCGTACAAGGGCAAAGGGATCCGCTACGTGGGCGAACAGGTCCACCGCAAGGCGGGCAAGACCGTGACCACGGCGGGAGGCTGATCGGGTTATGATTCCACGAACCAGAGTTGAGGCGCGGTATCGGCGGCATCTGCGTCTGCGGCAGAAGGTCCGCGGCACGGCCCAGCGGCCGCGGATGAGCATTTGCATGACGGCCAGGCACATTTACGTGCAGTTCATCGACGATGTGAAGGGTGTGACGTTGGCGGCGGCCAGCACGGTGGCGCCCGAGTTGAAGGGGACGAAGGTCACCATTGCGGGCGCAAAGAAGGTCGGTCAAGTGGCCGCCGAGAAGGCGAAAGCCAAGAAGATCACGGCCGTGGTATTTGACCGCGGCGGGATGAAATATCACGGACGGGTGAAGGCGTTGGCAGAAGCGGCGCGCGAAGCCGGATTGAGATTTTGAACATGCCTCCTGAGAAAAAAACCAAACTTGTCAAGCCGCCGGTCTCCAAAGACAGCGAAGCCTCGCCGGTGGCGGCGGTTGAAGAACTGGGCGTCGAATTGGAACGCGAGGCTGGTGAGCTGATTGAGAAAGTCGTTTACGTCAACCGCAGCGCGAAGGTGGTCAAGGGCGGCCGTCGCTTTCATTTCAGCGCGCTGGTGGTCGCGGGGGATCGCCGCGGGCGGGTGGGGTACGGCTTTGGCAAGGCGAATGAAGTGGCCGACGCGATTCGCAAAGGCACCGAGCAGGCGAAGAAGTCGATGGTGTCCGTCAACTTGAGGGATTCGACGATCCCGCACGAGGTCATGGGGGTTTTTGGCGGCGGTCGCGTGTTGTTGCGTCCGGCGTCGCCCGGCACAGGCGTCATCGCGGGAGGCAGCGTGCGGGCGGTCATTGAAGCGGCCGGTGTGCGCGACGTGTTGACGAAGTCGCTGGGGTCGAGCAACGCGGTAAACGTGGTAAAGGCCACGATCGATGCGCTGTTGAAGTTGCGGCCGCGCGCGGAGATTTTGCGGGTCCGCGGTTTGACGCGCCCGGGCACGACGGGAGTGAGCTAGCATGACGATGCGCTTACACAATCTGAAGTCCCGGCCCGGCGCGAAGCATCGCAAGAAACGCCTGGGTATCGGCGAAAGTTCCGGCCACGGGAAGACGAGCGGACGCGGAGGCAAAGGTCAGACGGCGCGTGCGGGCGGCACGGTTCGGCTCGGGTTTGAAGGCGGCCAGATGCCGCTCCTGCGGCGGATTCCGAAGCGCGGTTTCAACAATGCCAGCTTCCGCACCTACTATGCGATCGTCAACGTCGAGCAACTCAACGTCTTCGAGGATGGCGCGACGGTCACGGGCGAGGCGCTCGTCGAGCGGGGCGTGGTCGACCGGTTGTTCGACGGCGTCAAGGTGCTTGGGAATGGGGAATTGAAGAAGAAGCTCACAGTGAAAGCCCAGCGGTTTAGCGGGTCGGCCCGCGACAAAATCACGAAGGCGGGTGGCCGGTGTGATGATCTTCCGTTGCGGAGCATTCATCACCAGGCGCCGCCGGCGGCGCCATCGGCGGGTAAACCGACCGTGGGGGACAAGTAGCGGACGCTCGTTGACGAGACATGTTTTCTGCCTTCCTCAACTGCTGGAAAATCCCCGAACTTCGCCGGCGGATTCTGTTCACGCTGGGCATGGTGGCGATTGCGCGACTGGGTGCGAACATTCCCTGTCCGGGTGTCGACCCGACGGAACTGAACCTGTACATGAATCAGATTCAGAAGCAGGTCGGCGGCAGCATCGTGGGGTTGGCGGACATGTTGACGGGAGGCGCGCTGCAGCAATGTGCCGTGTTCGCCCTGGGGGTGATGCCGTACATCAGCGCCTCGATCATCATGATGTTGCTGACGGCGGTCTGGCCGTCGCTCGAGCGCCTCAAGCAAGAGGGCGAGACCGGACGCGCCAAGATCATTCAGTATTCGCGGTACATGACCGTCGGCCTGTGCATCGTCCAAGGCTGGTTGTTATCGAAGGCGTTTGAACACCCGTCGCAACTGTTCTCGGGATTCAGAGGCGTGCTGGTTACCAATCCAGGGATCAGCTTTGAAGTGCTGACGGTCATCACGATCACCAGCGGCGGCATCCTGTTGATGTGGGTGGGCGAACAGATGACGGAACACGGGATCGGCAACGGGATGTCTCTCATCATCACGGTCGGCATCGTCGACCGTCTGCCCCGGGCGATCTTGTACACGTGGCGATTGTTTGTCGGGCCGGAGAGCCAGTTTAACATTCTGCACGCGATTCTGCTCCTGGTGATGGCGGTGGCGGTGACGGCAGCGGTGGTGGCGGTGACGGAAGCGGAGCGAAAGATTCCGGTGCAGTACGCGAAGCGAATGGTCGGACGCAAGATGTTGGGGGGCGGGCAGACATTCATGCCGCTGAAGGTCAATTATTCGGGAGTGATGCCGATCATTTTCGCGCAGGCGATTCTGCTGTTTCCGGCCAAGATCTTTTCCATGTTGCAGGTGCCCGTGTTTCAAAAGATGGCGCGCGCGCTGACGGAAGGCGAGGTGCCGTATCTGACGCTCTACGGGTCGATGATCTTGTTCTTCTCGTACTTTTGGGTGGCGACGCAATTCAACCCGCTGCAGATTGCGGACGACTTGAAGAGATACGGGGGCTACGTGCCGGGAATTCGTCCCGGCAAACCGACGGCGGAGTACCTGGACCACACGATGACGCGGGTGACGCTGGCGGGTGCGGTGTTCCTCACGATCATTGCGGTGATTCCGTACATTCTGTCGCACAACTTTCGGCTGCCGTATTTGACGGCGAGCTTTTTCGGCGGAACCAGCTTGCTCATTAACGTCGGCGTGATGCTGGATACGATGCGTCAAGTCGAGGCGCATCTCGTGATGCGTCACTACGACGGGTTTTTGCGGAAGGGCCGACTTCGGGGCCGCTTTTGACGCAGTGCGGGGAGAGATGGCCCGAGACACCGCGGCGTCGCGGGAGTGGGGGAGCAGTTCATTGACAACGGGAGCCGGTGCCTTCTGGGATACGACCGGACGGACGCGCCGTCGGCGGGGCGTCCGGGTCGCGGCGACGAGTGAGTTGCGAATGGGGCGGTGTGTTGTATCATGGGCGCTCGATGCCACGACGAGAGCGTCGGCATCGGTCAGGAAACGATGATTGTCATCAAATCACCGGCCGAGATTAAGCGAATGCGGGCGGCGTGTGCCGCAGCGGCGGAAATTCTGGCCGCGGTCGCCCAGCGGGTTCAGCCGGGATGCACGACGGCGGAGCTTGACGCCGCCGCGGCGGAACTGATTGAGAAGCTCGGCGGGAAAAGCCCGTTCCTGGGATACCGGGGATATCCGGGGCATCTGTGCGTGTCGGTGAACGAAGAGGTGGTGCACGGCATTCCCAGCCAACGGCGCGTGCAATACGGTGACATCGTGAGCTTGGACGTGGGGATTGTTTTGGACGGATTTGTTGGGGACAATGCGACGACGGTGCCGGTGGGGGTTGTGGAGCCACGGACCGAGCGGCTGTTGCGGGTGACCGAGCAGGCCTTGTATGCGGGCATTGCCGCCGCTCGCGCCGGCCATCGGGTCGGAGATATTTCGCACGCGGTGCAGACGACGGTCGAGGCGGAGGGGTTTTCGGTGGTGCGGGAGTTTGTGGGGCACGGCGTGGGCCGCGACATGCATGAGGAGCCGCAAATCCCGAACTACGGACGGGCCGGCGAGGGACCGAAGTTGAAGCCGGGGATGACCCTGGCGATCGAGCCGATGATCAACGCCGGCACGAGCGAGGTGGTCATGTTGAGCGACGGCTGGACGGTGGTGGCGGCCGATGGCGCGCCGAGTGCGCACTTCGAGCATACGGTATTGGTTACCGATGGAGACGCAGAGATTTTGACGTGGCGAAAGAAGAGCCCATACGAGTCGAAGGCACGGTAGTCGAGTTGTTGCCGAACACGATGTTTCGGGTGGAGTTACCGAACGGGCATCGGGTTCTGGCGCACATCTCGGGCAAGATGCGATTGCATTTCATTCGGTTGTTGCCGGGCGACAAGGTGATGATTGAGATGTCGCCGTATGATTTGAGCAAGGGCCGAATCACGTTTCGGCAGAAAGAGCAGTAACCAAACAGGAAGAATATGAAGGTCAAACCCTCGGTGAAACGGTTGTGTGAACGCTGCAAGGTCGTGCGGCGAAAGGGTGTGGTGCGCATCATCTGTACGAATCGGCGCCACAAACAGCGTCAAGGTTAGAGGAGTCGCCATGGCACGATTAATTGGTGTGGAAGTACCGGATCAGAAAAAGATCGGGATCGCGTTGCGATACATCTACGGCATCGGCGCATCCGCTGCGCTCCAGGTTTGTGAGAAGGCGAGCGTGGATCCGAACGTGCGCGCCAAGGATTTGAACGACGAACAATTGTCGCATTTGACGACGGTGCTCCAGGGCTATCGCATCGAAGGCGACTTGCGACGCGAAGTGCAGACGAACGTCAAACGGCTGATGAGTATCAACTGCTATCGCGGCACGCGTCACAAGAAGGGATTGCCCGTTCGGGGTCAGCGCACGTCGACCAACGCGCGCACCCGCAAAGGCCCGCGCAAGACGGTCGGGGTTATCCGCACCAAGGAGTCGAAGGCGCCCAAGGCCGAGGCGTGAGCGGCACCTGAAGGAGTATGATGGCTAAGGAAACAGGCAAGAAATCCGAGGAACCGAAGGCAAAGACAGCCGCCGCTCCGGCGGCGGCGGCGGCGGAGCCGGGTCCGCGCCCGGCCAAGGCTGAGGCGCCCGGCGCGGACGCAGCGCCAGCGGTGCCGGCCGTAGCGACCACACCGGCCGAGGCGTTGGCCGAAGGCGAGGTGGCGAAGAAGGTTGTCAAGGCCAAGCACAGCAAGAACGTTTTTCAAGGAATCGCCCACATCATGGCGACGTTCAACAACACGGTCGTGTCGATCACCGATCTGAAGGGACGAGTCATCGGCTGGTCGAGCGCGGGCCGGGTCGGATTCAAGGGCTCCCGCAAGAGCACGGCCTACGCGGCACAATTGGTCGCGCAGGACGCCGCCCGCCAGAGCATGGCCCACGGGCTGAAGGAAATTGAAGTGTGGGTCAAGGGGCCCGGGAGCGGGCGCGAGGCGGCCATTCGCGCCCTGCAGGCCATCGGTCTGGAGATTACGGTGATCAAGGACGTGACGCCGGTTCCGCACAACGGCTGCCGGCCGCCCAAGCGTCGCCGCGTTTAGCAGGGTTTGGAGGAGCGTACCAGATGGCACGATATAAAGGACCACGAGTTCGCATCAACCGTCGCTTCGGGGAAACGATTTTTCCCGCCAAGGTGCGCGAGCACCGGATGTATCCGCCGGGCGTTCACGGCCCGAAGAAATCCCGCCGCAAACAGAGTGACTACGGCGTGGGGTTGGCGGAGAAGCAGAAGCTGCGGTATCAGTACGGGCTGTTGGAACGGCAGTTCCGGCGCCTATTCGAGAAGGCGCTGAAGAAGCGCGGGGTGACTGGTGAAACGCTGTTGCAGTTGCTGGAGACGCGCCTTGACAACGTGGTTTATCGCATCGGCTTTGCGAGCACTCGTCCATCCGCGCGGCAGATGGTGACCCATGGACATATCCGGGTGAACGGCCGCAAAGTGTCGTCGCCCTCGTACAATGTCCGGGCCGGCGACGTCGTTGACATCCGCGACACCGCGGCGACGCGTCAGTTGGCGACCAAGAGCCTGGAGTCGGCGCAGATTCGTCCGGTGCCGGATTGGATCAGTTTCAGCCGTGACGCCGTGCGGGCGCAGATCGTGCGCATCCCGACGCGTGACGACATTCAGCCGATCGTCAACGAACAATTGATCGTCGAGTTTTATTCTAGATAACGAAAACCCGCCCGGCGCTTTCCCTCGTGAAAGGGTCGGGCACTACGAGTTGTCGGTCCGCGTTTCTAGGACGCGGGTAACCCAACTCATCAGGAGGAGTTCAGTATGCCAGTTCGTCTGGGTCGATTCGAAATGCCCAAGAGGTTGACGCGCGATGACGCTACCGCCACGCCCACGTATGCCAAGTTTGTGGCTGAGCCGCTGGAGGCCGGTTACGGGCACACGATTGGGAACTCGCTGCGGCGGGTGCTGCTCAGTTCGTTGGAGGGGGCCAGCATCAGTTCGATCAAGATCGAGGGTGCAGCCCACGAGTTTACGAGCATCCCCGGCGTGGTGGAGGACGTGACCGACATCGTGCTGAATCTCAAGAAAGTCCTGCTGAAATCGCACAGCCGTGAGCCGCACGTCATCTATCTGTCCGCGAGCAAGGAAGGGGCGGTCACCGCGGCCGACATCAAGAGCGACCAGATCGTGGAAGTGCTCAACCCGGACCAGCACATTTGCACGCTCGACAAGAAGATGCACTTCGAGGCCGAGTTGGAGGTCAAAGTCGGGCGGGGGTTCTGTCCCGCGGAAGAGAACAAGAAACCCGAGCAGCCGATCGGCGTGATCGCGATCGACTCACTGTTCTCCCCCGTGCGGCGCGTCCGCTACAGCATCGAGGACACGCGCGTCGGCCAGCGCACCGACTACGACAAGCTCACAGTCGAAGTGTGGACGGACGGGCGCATCACGCCGGAAGACGCGATGGTTCAATCCGCCAGCATCTTGCGCCATCACCTCGACGTGTTCTGCGACTACGACAAGAACCTGGTCGTCGAATTCGAAGAGGCGGGTGAGAAGGTCAGCGGCGAGCAAGCCAAGCTGAAGAAGATTCTCAACATGAGCGTCAACGAAATCGAGCTCAGTGTCCGGGCGGCCAATTGCCTGAACAACGCGAACATCACCACCGTCGGCCAGTTGGCGATGAAGACCGAACAGGAGATGCTGAAGTACCGCAACTTCGGCAAGAAATCTCTGAACGAGATCAAAGAGAAACTCGCCGGGCTTGGGCTCTCGCTCGGCATGAAGTTCGACGCGGCACTGCTCGAATCGCCCGACGCCGCCAAGCACGTTGAAGCTGTGCTGTCCGTCCCGGCGCCTGTGACGGCAGAGTAGGGGACGGGGCCAACTAGGGAATCCAAGCCATGCGACATCGTAAACGCACCGCCAAGCTCGGGATGAAATCCCAGCACCGTCGTTCAACACTGTCGAATCTGGTGTGCAGCTTGATCACGCACAGCCGGATCACCACCACGATCACCAAGGCCAAGGAAGCGCGCCGGTACGCCGACAAGATGGTCACGCTCGCCAAGAAAGGCACCTTGCATCACCGTCGTCAGGCCCTGGCATTTCTGCGGCATAAGCCCGCGGTCGCCAAGTTGTTCGCCGAACTCGGCAAACAACACAGCGATCGCAATGGCGGCTACACGCGGATTGTCCGGATTGGCCAACGCCTCGGCGACGCCGCCGAAGTGGCCATCCTCGAATGGACCGGTGCCGCTGCTCCTGCACCCGAGCCAGAAAAGGGCAAGAAAGCTGAAGAGCCGAAGCCCAAAGCGGCGAAAGAGGAAACGAAAGAGCCGAAGGCACCGAAGGCGAAGGAGAAGGCGGCGAAGAGAAAGGAAGAAGCTGCCGCCCAGGCCTGACGCGTCCCCATTCGACCGTGACGGACCACGGCTTCCTCATCCGAGGAAGCCGTTGTTGTTCCCGGGGTTGGATGAGCGGGCAGTTTTTGCTGGCAATCACCCCGGCTGAGCCGCGCCAGGCACGCACCATCCCGCGCAAGAAACGCTCCCCGTGCCGAGTCGTTGAGAGCGGTGCCTCGGCGCACGGCCGATTCGTTGTGCATCTTGGGCGGGAGAACTGTAGCCAAGGCGGCGATGCCGCGAAGCGGCATGGGGCAAAATACGGCGATTCGCTTATCTACTTCCGCGTCGATATGGCTCAGCGGCTCAGATATGTCGGCTGTCGTGCTCGTTCTTGGTGTGGTAGCCGCTGTCCTGGCGGGCGAGGTTCACCTGGTGCTTCTTGGTGTAGGCGTCGTAGAAGTCGGCCGGCGTCATCTCGAGGACTTGGGCGATGGAAATGAGGAAGTGGAGCAGGTCGATGACTTCGACGCGGGCGTTCTGTTTGTCGAACTTCTGATACTTGGCCCACCATTTCCAAGGGACGCTGTCGGTGAGCTCGGCGATTTCCTGGGTCATCGCGCGGCAGTAGTTTAGCACCCACTGCTGGCGTTGTTCGTCGGTCATGCCGGCGGTGTCCACACCGATGCGTTGGTTGAGTTGTTCTTGGAGACGAAAAATCTGTTCCAGCTTGTCGGGATTCGTCATGGTGGCGGACATTATCGGAAGAAGTTGGTGAAAAATCACTGCTTTTCTGGTATAGGTGGGGGTGGAGAAGTCGACGTCCGATGACACGTCTTGACCCCACGACCTCCGGGCCCAAGCCCTTGCGCGATCCGCGCCTGACGGCGATCAACTTCGTCGCCGACGCCGTCAATCGCTCCCTCGACCTGAAGGAAATCGCCGGGAACGCCTTGGACGCCATCCTGGCGTCGATGAACGTTGACGCGGGCGGTGTATCGATCTGGCAGGATACGGACCAGGCGCTTCACCTGTTCGCGTGGCACGGCCTGAGTGAGGCATTTGTCCGGCAACTGAAGGTCGTGCACAAGGGCGAAGACGGGGACGTGGATGCCGTGTTGAATGGCGAGGCGCGGATCATCGAGGATTTGATGGCATACTCGCGGGGGCTGGGCAACGATGCTGTGCAGGCGGGGTTCCACTCGGCGGTGCTGGTGCCGGTCCGGGCTCATGGCTTCGTGGTCGGGGTGCTCGGCCTGGGCACGCGCGCGGTCCGGAAATTCGACGTGGCCGATCTCGACCTGATCGAGGTGATCAGCAACCAGATTGGCAACGCGATGGTGCACGCGCAGTTGCAGGCCGACCTGCGCGCCAGCGAGGAGCAGTATCGCGCCCTGGTGGAGAACTCCGACGACGCGGTTTGCATTGTCGACGCCAGGGGGCGACCGCGGTTCGCGAACAATGCATTTTCGCGCATCTTCGGCTACGCGTTGTACGAGGTATCCCAGACCAATCTGCTCGATCACGTGCATGCCGATGACCTGCTCGCGGTGCGGCGGGCGCTCGACAGACTATTCCACGGCGAGTCGATTCAAAATCTCGAGTACCGTTTCCGACGGAAGGACGGCGCCTGGATCTACGTCCAATGCGGTGGGAGCGTTTTCTCGCGCGAGGACGACCGGGTTCTCGAAGTGCAGCTCATTGTGCGCGACGTGACCCCGGCGCGTCAGCGGCAGCAACAACTCCTGCGGCGTAATCAACAACTCGTGGCCCTCACCATATTGGCTGAGGTGGCCAACTCGTCGCTCAAGATCGACGAAATCGCCCGGAACACTCTCGAGGTTGCTCTGGGCAGTGTGGGAATGAGTGGCGGCGTTATTCACCTGGCCGACGCGAAGCAGCAGCAGCTTTATTTGTACGTGCAGACGGGCTTACCGGAGGCAATGCTCGAGCAAGTCCGGACGTTGAAGTGGGGTGAAGGCGTACCGGGAAGTGTTGCGGCGTCCGGCCAGCCCGTGGTGCTCGGCGACATGGCCTTGGAGGCTTCGCCGGTCCCTTCGTTGGCAGTTCCGCACGGCTTTCGTGCCACGATCGTGGTGCCGGTGAAAGCCAAGGGTGAATTGCTGGGGACCCTTGGCTTGGTGAATCGCCACCCGGTGGAATTTGCTCCGGAAGTGGTCGAGATGGTGGTGGCCATGGGCAACCAACTGGGCATCGCCCTGGCCAACGCGCGGTTGTACGAAGCTCAGGTCCGGGAGAACGAAAAGCTGGCCGCCTTGGTGGACATTAGCAGCGGCAGCGCTCAACAGCTTGAGCTGGAAACGCTTTTGCGGCGCATCCTGCAGCGCGCCGCGGAACTGCTCAAGGCGGACGCGGCCTACATCGTTCGCTATGACCTGGCGGGCGAGGAGGCGGAGGTCGTTGCCGCCAGTGCGAACTTCGCGCAACTGGTGACGACGCGGTATCCAGCATCCGAGGGCTTATTCGGGCAGATCCGGTCGACCCGCAAAGGAAGGATTTTTACCCGGCAGGAAGTGGTGGAGCACGGATACAGTCCCCTGCTTCGCGGATCGGATGTACGCTCGGCCCTGATTGTCCCGCTGATCTCGCGCAATGAGCTCATTGGCGCTCTGCACCTGACGAGGCACGGAGAGGGCGGGGCGGATTTCACACCGTCCGACCTGGAACTGATCCAAGCATTCGCCAGTCGGGCCGCGGTCGCGATCGACAACGCAGAATTACTGAAGGACCTCGAGCGCAAGAACGAACTGCTCCAGTTGCTTGTCGAGGAAGCGCACCACCGCATCAAGAACAATCTGCAGATGGTGTCCGGGCTTCTCCAACTCGAAGTGGACACGACCCAGGGAGGACGGAGGACCGAATTGCTGCAGACGGTCATCGGGCGCATCCACGCGATTGCCCAGGTGCATAATCTGCTGAGTGAGGAGATGCCGGAAAAGGTGGATGTCCACACGTTGATGGCGACGATTGTGAACACGGTGGTCAATTCCGCGACGCCCTCGGCTGGCCCGCCTGTGGTGACGACCGAAGTCGAACACTTGTGGCTGGGTGCCGATCAGGCGGTGCCGCTGGCGCTGATTGTGAACGAGCTCGTGTCGAACTCACTGCTCCATGGACGGTCGCCAGCGGGTCAGCCGCTGCGGGCCCACGTACAATGCCGGGCGCAGGACGGGCACGTCCATCTGGCGGTGAGCGACAACGGAGGTGGTTGGGGCCGTGAGGAGAACGGGCCGAGACAAGGCGGGCAGGGCATCAACATCGTTACGCAGCTCGCGCAGGTGAATTTGCGGGGCGAGTTCCGCATTGAGTCGCGTTCCGATGGCGTGCGCGCCGAGTTGCGATTTGCGATCGCCGCGCACGGGGCCGGGCCAGCCGCGCGGTTTTCCTCAACTTTGGCAGCAATGCGGGCTTGACTTTGGCGCGGGCGCCTCTAAGATGCGGGCCCAGGAGAAAGCGCATCTGGCTTGGGACCGATGAAAAGTCTTCGAGTTCTGATTGCCGACGACGATGGCCTCACGCTAATGGCATTGCGTAAAGCGTTGGTGGCGTTGGGCCACACCATCGTCGGCGAAGCGGGCGACGGACAGCAAGCCGTCCAGTTTGCCAGTGAGAAGAATCCCGATTTGGTGATTCTGGACGTCCGCATGCCGGCGATGGACGGCCTTGAGGCAGCGCGGCAAATCCGAAGGAAGTGCCCGACGCCGCTGGTTTTTTTGAGTGCCCACAGCGAGTCGGGTTTGGGCGGTGAGGCGGCCGACGCCGGCGCGAACGCATATCTTGTCAAGCCGTTCACCGGTGAGCAACTCAAGCCCGCTCTGGAGTTGGCGTTGGCGAACTTTGAAAAGTCGAGACAACTCGAAGAGAAACTCCAGCAGATGAACGAGGCGCTGGAAGCCCGGAAGCTCGTGGAACGTGCCAAGGGCATTTTCATGCGGCAGACGGGTTTGGATGAGGAAGCGGCGTACCTCAAGTTGCAGAAGACGGCGCGCAACGAAAACCGCAAACTGGTGGACGTCGCCCGCGCCATTATCATGGCGGAGCAACTGCGCCGTGAGGGGAGCCGGCCGTCGACGCCGCGCTCTCCGACCTCGCCCGCGCCGTGAATCGCGGGCGCCCGCAAGCGTTTGGGGGACGGGTTCAGCCTTGACCGTCCGCGCAACCTCCGGCTAGTCTCGCGCATCTCACTTCAGAACGGGCGGGATTACCATGGAAAACGTCGTCATTATCGGAGCCGGTTGTGCGGGCTGGACGGCGGCATTGTATACGGCGCGGGCGAATCTGCATCCGTTGCTGCTGACCGGCGCGCAGCCGGGTGGATTGCTCACCACCACCAGCATCGTCGAGAATTACCCCGGCTTTCCCGAGGGAATCGACGGCACGGAATTGATGGTGCGGATGCAAAAGCAGGCCGAGCGCTTCGGCGCGCGTACCCGGCACGGAGAGGTCGTGACCCGGGCGGATTTCCAGCAGGCTCCATTCAAACTGTGGCTGGACGACGAGTTGATCGAGGCGCGGGTCGTTATCGTTGCGACCGGCGCCGCACATCGGCGTTTGGGGTTGAAGAACGAAGAGTTATTGGAACGCAAAGGCGTAACGTATTGTGCCACGTGCGACGGCGCCCTGCCGATGTTCCGCAACCAGGCGCTCGTCGTGGTGGGCGGTGGTGATACCGCCTGCGAAGATGCGATCTACCTCACACACTTCGCGTCCACGGTGTATCTCGTGCATCGCCGCGATCAACTGCGGGCCTCGAAGATCATGGCCGAGCGAGCGCTCTCACATCCCAAGATCCAGCCGGTGTGGGACTCGGTCGTGACCGACATCCACGGTGTCAGCCAAGACGCGGTGACGGGCGTGCAACTGAAAAACGTGAAGACGGGCGCGGTCTCCGAGTTGGCTGCCGCCGGCGTGTTTGTTGCCATCGGACACATTCCGTCCACCGAACTCTTCAAGGGCCAGATTGCGATGGACGAAGCGGGTTATATTCTTTGTAAGAACCGCACCAACACCAGCGTCGCCGGGGTGTTCGCGGCGGGAGACTGCGTGGACCGAGTGTACCGGCAAGCTGTTACGGCGGCGGGCATGGGTTGCGCGGCGGCAATCGACGCGGAGCGTTATCTCGCAAGGCAGGCTGCCTGACGCCGGCCGCCAGGGCGGTGTTACCCCTCGGCATCTTCGATGATCTTGATGAATGCCGCCGGGTCCGGTGCATCCAGCAGGCGTTGACGCAGGTCGTCCTGGCGTAGCAGGCGCGCCAGGTTTCCCACCACGCGAAGGTAATCAGTCACCATTTGCCGGGGCGTACCGATGAGGAAGATCAAGCGGACGGGCTGGCCGTCTTTCGCTTCGAAATCGATCCCTTCGCGGGTCCGGCCCACGGCCACCAAGATATCGGAGCACTGGTCGGTGCGCGCGTGCGGGATGGCAACGTCGTGGCCGAGAGCCGTGTTGCTGACGCGCTCGCGTTGCAGGATCTCGTTGAAGAACGCCTCGAAATCGCTGACGCACCGGTTCTGGGCGAGCAATTCCGCCACTTCGCGCAGGGCCGCGACCTTCTGGTTGGCCTGCAACTCGAGCTTGATCGTTTCGGGGGTCAACAACGACGCAATTTTCGACGGAGAAGCTTTTGGACTTTTAGACATTGGCTCCGCTCCACTTCAACTTTTCTCGTAAAACTCCAAAGTACGAATGATCCCGCGTCGTGACCAGTTGGACAGACCGCGGGGAGTGTCGCACCTCAACTCCATCGCCCACCAACATCCGCAACTGGACCTGGCCATCGACCGTCAGCAGTAACTCACCTGCGGCGCTGGCCACCTGGCAGCGGATCGTCGAACTCTCCCCCACGATGACCGAGCGATTGCTCAAGGCATGCGGACAAATGGGCGTGATAATCAACGCCCTCGCTGTCGGGACTAAAATCGGCCCGCCCGCGCTCAAGGAATATGCGGTCGAGCCGGTTGCCGTGGCGAATATCATGCCGTCGCATACATATTCTGTCAACATTTCGCCATCGATCGTCAAGTGCAGGCGGACGACGCGGGAAAAGGCCCCCCGGGAGATCACGGCGTCGTTTAAAGCGTGATGGGTCTCGATCGGTCGCCCGCCGCGCATCAGGGTCGTTTGGAGCATCTGACGCTCGCTGATCTGATACGCGCCGTGCAGGATTTCTCGGACTGCGTCCCGCAATCGTTCGGCGCGCACGCTGGTGAGAAAGCCCAACCCTCCGACGTTCACGCCCAAGATGGGTGCTGCCGAGCCCTCCAATTCCCGGGCCACGCGCAAGATCGTGCCGTCACCGCCGAGCACAATGATCAAGTCCGCGGTCTGGCCGATCGCCTTCAGCGGTTGCGCAGTATTCGGCGTATTTGCGAGCGTAGCGGCTTCCTGTTCGAGCAGGACGTTCACCTTGTTTTCTCGGAGCAACGTCAGGAGCGCGCCCAGATGATCGCGTGATTCGGGCTTGCCGAGGTAGGCCGCAACGCCAACGGTCTGGGGGATGCGAGCGTTCATGGCTTGCGGAGCACGACGAAGAATTCCTTGTTGCCCGCCGGACCCAGCAGGGGGGATTCCACGATCCCCACGAGCGTCAAGCCCAACGAGGTGGTGGCGAAGTTTTGGATGTCCCGCTTCACAGTTTCGTGCACCTGCGAGTCTCGCACAACGCCGCCCTTTTTCACGAACTTTCTGCCGGCTTCGAACTGGGGCTTGATCAGGGCAATCACCGTGCCACCCGGCTTGAGGATGCCGGCGGCGGCTGGCAGCACCTTTATCAACGAAATGAACGATACATCGATTGTTACCAAGTCAACGTGTCCCCCGATATCGGGCGGCGTGAGATGGCGCGCGTTCAAATCGTCGTGAACAATCACCCGGGGATCCAGGCGGAGGCGCCAGCCGAGTTGGCCCTTGCCGACGTCCACCGCGTGAACGCGTGCGGCGCCGCGTTGCAGCAGGCAATCGGTAAACCCTCCCGTAGAGGCCCCAATGTCGGCGCAAACAAGGTCGGCGCACGGGAGGTTAAACGACTCGAGTGCGGCCTCCAGCTTGTGGCCACCGCGGCTGACGTACTTTTCGGGGGCTTCGACCTCGAGCGCCGCGTCGTCGCCTACCAGATCGCTGGCTTTCGACGCCCGCTGGCCGTTCACCCGCACGACGCCCGCAAGAATCAAGCGTTTGGCCTTCTCGCGACTCGGAGCGAGGCCGCACGCGACCAGCCGGGTATCAAGCCGTGCGCGCATGCTCAGCACCGAGCACGCGAAACTTCTGGGTCTGCGCCACAGGCTTCGCCGCTTCCGCGAGCAGTTCGTTGACCTTGGCCACGGCAACCTGGGAGTTGAGGCCGTACTTGTTCTGGATGTCCTTGTTGGAGCTCGCGTGCTCCATGAACTTGTCGGCGTAACCGATGCGCGCCACGGGTGTCGTGATGCGCAAGTCTTCGAGCGCTTCCACGACCGCGCTCCCAAACCCGCCTGCCAACACGTGGTCCTCAATCGTGCAGAGCACCTTGCTGATGCGGCCGTATCTCTCGAGCATCGCGCGGTCGATGGGCTTGCAGAACCGGGCGTTGATGAGCGCGACCGATTTGCCCGCCGCCTCGAGGGTGGTGACGGTCTCTCGGGCGATCTTTTCGACGGCGCCGTAAAAAATCACGGCGACGTCCGTGCCATGTTGGAGGATTTCGGCTTTGCCGATCGGCAGAATGTCGGGTTGTTCTTTGATCGGCACGCCTTCGCCCGCGCCGCGTGGATAGCGGATGAAAATGGGGCCGTGATGTTGCAGGGCCGTCCAGAGCATGTCGACCAGTTCGTCCTCGTCCTTGGGCGCCATCAACATGCAGTTCGGCACGCAGCGGGCATAGGCGATGTCAAATACGCCATGATGCGTAGGTCCATCGTTGGCCGACAGGCCGCCGCGATCCATGCAAAAGATCACATCGAGGTTCTGCAACGCGACGTCGTGGATGATGCAGTCGTAGCCGCGTTGGAGGAACGTGGAATATATGGCGCAGACGGGCCGGTAACCCATCGTCGCCATGCCCGCCGCGAAAATCACGGCGTGCTCCTCGGCGATCCCCACGTCGAAATAGCGGTCCGGCTTTGCTGTCTGCAACCTGCCGAGGCTCGTGCCGCTGGGCATCGCCGCGGTAATGCCCACCAGCTTGCTATTGACGTCGCAGAACCGAACCATCGCGTCGGCGAACACATCCTGATAATTGGGGGGCGCGCCTTCCTTTTTCGGGGGCGGCTTGCCCGTGGCGATGTCGAATGGGCCGCATCCGTGAAAGGTCTGGGGATCATCGAGCGCGATCTCGTAGCCTTTCCCTTTCTTGGTCAGCACGTGCAACAGGACGGGCATCTCCTGCCTCTTGCAGAATTCGAGCTCCTGAATCAGCAAATCGGTTTTGTGTCCATCAATCGGGCCGAGATACCGGAGTCCGAATTCTTCGAACAGAATGCTCGGGACGATCACGCCCTTGACGGCTTCCTCCAGTTTATGTTCGAGTTGTGCGATGTCCGCGCCGACCTTCGGGATCCGCTGCACCAACGCCTGAAATTCCTTACGTAAGCTGTTGTAGCGCGGGTTGGTAACGATCTTATTGAGGTAGCTGGCCATGGCGCCGACGTTCTTGGCGATGCTCCACTCGTTGTCGTTCAGGATCACGATCAACTGTTTCGTCGTATGCGCCACGTTGTTGAGGGCCTCATAGGTAATGCCGTTGGTCAGGGCGGCATCGCCCATGATACAGACGACCTGCTCGGTGCCACCCGAGCGGTCGCGCGCCGCGGCCATGCCCAGCGCCGCCGAGAGCGCAGTGCCCGCGTGGCCGGCGCCATAGCAGTCGTACGGGCTTTCCGAGCGGAACGCGAAGCCCATTGGCCCGCCCGTCTGCCGAATCTTGTCAAAGTTCGTGCGCCGGCCGGTGAGGAGTTTGTGAACGTACACCTGATGGCTGACGTCCCACACGAACCGGTCCTTTGGAGAATCGAAACACCGGTGCAGCGCGATAGTCAACTCGACGACGCCGAGGTTGGGTCCGAGATGGCCGCCCGTCTTGCTGAGCACGTTGATCAACTCGTCGCGGATTTCCTGCGCCAGCGTCTGAAGCTGATCCATCGTCAGCAGCTTCACGTCGGCCGGCGAATTAATCATGTCGAGGTAACGTCCCATGCTAGGCTCCTTGACGGTCAAAACAGCTTGCCACCCTCGTTGTCTTCGTCTGCATCATCGGTTTCCGAGTGCCCGGCCTCGAACGGTTCGAGGCCGACGCTTCCATCGGCCTTCTTGGTCAGCAACTCAATTCTCTTCTCGGCTTCCTCCAGCTTCTGACTGCAGAAGCGCACGAGGCCCGTCCCTTCCTCGTACTTTTTGAGAACGTCTTCCAGGGGCAGGTCGGCGGCCTCCATATCAGCCACAATCTTCTCGAGCCGCTGGATCGCCTGCTCAAACGTTAGCCCGTTCCTGGCCAGAACGGGCTCGGCAGCCTTGCGCTTGCTTTTCATTGACTGTCCGTGGGAAATGATACCACAGAACCGAACTCGCCATCAAGCACCTTGGTCGAAATCTTGAGGCCGGGTCTTACGTGGACTTTACGGCGAACGATCTGGCCAGTCTCGACGACGCGCGTGATGCTATAGCCGCGTTGGAGCGTGGAATTTGGGCTGAGCAACTCCAACTTGGCCGCGACCTGGGCCAGGCGATGTTGGGCACCCTGCCGAACCTGGGCCCAGACCGACTGGAACCGCCGTTGATCCGCCGCCAGTTGCTGACGCCGGTTCAGCACCCGCGCCTGCGGGCTGAGGAGCCGGAATTTTGCGGCGGCAGTCTCCAGGCGCGTTCGGAGATGACCCAGTGCCACGCCGGTCGCTTGGGGCAGGCGGTGCCCCAGATCATCGACCTGCTGGTCGTACTGGCGGATGATCTCGGTGGGACGACGGAAGATATAGCTTGCTCCCAGGTCCGATAGCCGCTGGCGCGCTTCGGCCAGGCAGAGCCGCAAATCTTTCTGGAGCCGGGATTCACTCTGGGCGAGTTGCTTCAAGAATTCCTCTTTGGCTTTGACAACCAATTCGGCTGCAGCGCTGGGCGTCGGCGCGCGGAGGTCGGCGACGAAATCGGAGATGGTGAAGTCGATCTCATGTCCGACGGCCGAAATCGTGGGAATGCGTGAACGCGCCAGGGCGCGGGCCACGATTTCCTCGTTGAATGCCCACAGGTCTTCGAGCGAACCGCCCCCACGGGTAACGACCAGAACGTCGAACGTGAAAGCGTGAGAGGTATGGAGCGCGTTACACCGGTCAATCGCGTCCGCGATTTCCTGTGCCGCGCCATCGCCCTGCACGCGAACGGGGTTGATGACGATGTGGACGTTCGGGAAGCGGCGGCCGATGATCTTGAGAAAGTCGCGGATGGCGGCGCCCGTGGGCGACGTGATGAGGCCGATGCGCTGGGGGAGGGCAGGGATCGGCTTCTTGCGGGACGGATCGAACAGGCCCTCCTTGGCGAGTCGCTGTTTCAATTCTTCGAACGCAAGCTGCAACGCACCGAGGCCTTTCGGCAGAAGCTGACGGGCGACAAGCTGATACTGTCCGCTTTTCTCGTACACGCTAATGTCGCCGAACGCGATGACCTGCAGGCCGTCCTTGAGTGTGAAGCCGACCTTGGCGGCAACGCCGCGAAACAGCACGACCGCCAACTGGGCGGTAGCGTCCTTGAGCGTAAAATAGACGTGGCCCGAGGCTGGCGAGCGGAGATTGGAGATTTCGCCTTCGACCCACACGCTGCGGAACCGCTCTTCGAGCAGGTCCTTGACGCGGTGCGTCAACTCGGTGACGCTGAGAACGTGTGCGGGCTGGGCCGGCATTGGAGCAATTACTTCAGGTGGGCTTTTACGCGTTTGAGGTTCTGTCGCGCGATGTCCCAATAATAGTCGTCGGTGACCCACGCCTTCGGCATCCCCAGGGCCTTCTCCAGCGCGTCGTTGGCTTCCGGCCATCTGCGGAGATCCGCCAGCGTGACGCCCAGCTCAACGCGATGCGCCACGACATGCGGTGCGACCTCGGCCGCCCGCTCGAGATCGCGGCGCGCGGTGTCGAGCGACGCCGCGGGGAGCTTCCCATACAGGAATTCGGCAAACGTACGCAGCACCCAGTTCAACTCAGCCATTTCACGATTCCAGATGCCGAGGACGTGATAGGCGACGTCCTCCCTGTCGTTCAATTGAATCGCCTTTCGCGCTTCCGTTTTCACTTCATTGGCCAACTCGATCTTGCGCTTGCCGCCCTCGTACAAGGCGAGTTTGCCGACGGCGACGGCGAGGTACGCGTGACCTTTCGAGTCATCGGGCTTGAGGCGGACTGCGATCCGGGCCAATTGTTCCGCTTCAAGGCAGCACTGCTTCTGTTTGGCCTGATCGTTTGAGAGCGTACACTCGTCAGCCAGTGCCCGGGCCAGTTTCCAAGTTGCCTCGTAGTTATCGGGAGCTTGGGAGTGTGCGGCGCGGTAGCTGGTCAGGGCTGCGTCCAGGTCAAATCGTGCGAGGGCCGCATTGCCCGCAGCAATGTCTTGGGCGTGCGCGGTGCCGACGATCCCGAAGACAAATAATCCGAGCCAGAAGCTACGGCTCATAGTCTTCGTTGGGAAACTCCGGCTTCATCACCGGCTTGTAGCCGCGCGGAAATGGGACGGGGAAAGTTACCACCTCGTAAGCGCCCGTCAACTCGCGGGCGAACCAGCGGACGAACCCCTTGCCGACGCCGTATGTCACGCCCCCGGCGCCGCCGTGTTCCGCGGCGGTCTTGGTGATTTGATTCGGGACCTCGACGACGCCGAACAGGATGTTCGCGACGCCGCGGCCGAGTTTGCGCAGCGCGTTATGTCCCGAAGGCGGTTGGTCGTTGTCGGCGTTCGCGCTGCCGGCGAGAAGCAAAGTGAAGAGCAGCAGCAAACCAAGGAGTTTGGTTTTCATACGGCGCATTATAGCGGGTTGACGAGGAACCATCAATTTCTTTCCCTTGCGCGCTTCGGCGCCGCTCCGGTAAGCTGGCCGCGATGACCCTGAAGGGCAAGACGGCGCTCGTTACCGGCGCCGCGAAGCGCGTCGGACGTGAAATCGCTCTCGGTTTGGCGCGGCGCGGTGCTAACATTGTTGTCCACTACAACACCTCCGCTGCCGATGCGCGGACGACGGTGGCAGAGATCCAGCAACTGGGCGTTGACGCCATTGCGGTGAAGGCCGATCAAGCCAGCGCGCGGCAAGTCAAGGCCGCGGTGATGGAAGCGGTCCGACACTTCCAGCACATCGACGTTTTTGTCGCCAGTGCGGCGGTCTATCGGAAGACGCCGTTCGCGACGCTGTCGGAAGCCGACTGGGACTGGCACATTGACGCGAATCTTAAAGGGCCGTTTCTATTTGCGCTTGAAATTGGCCGGCATATGAAAACGGGCAACCTGGCGGGCAAGGTGATCTTGTTTGCCGATTGGGCGGCGATCCGGCCGTACGCCGATTATCTGCCGTACTGCGTGTCGAAGGCAGGTGTAATCTGCCTGACGAAATCTCTCGCCAAAGCGCTGGGTCCGAAAGTGCAAGTGAACGCCATCGCGCCCGGCCCGGTGCTTCTGCCACCCGACTTCACCGCGGCGGAGAAGCGCGCCGTGATCAACGCGACAGTTGTCAAACGTATGGGTTCACCGCAAGACATCGTCAATTCCGTGCTGTTTCTCATCGAAGGCAGCGATTTCATCACTGGCCACACGCTCATCGTCGACGGCGGACGGTTGATTGCCGGGGGATAAGGCATGTTTACAGTTACGAAGCAGATCGAGTTTTGCTACGGGCATCGACTGCTGCATTACGGGGGCCGGTGCCGTCATCTGCACGGACACAATGCGCGCGTGGAAGTCGACATCGAGGCAGACACGCTGGATGCCCGCGGCATGGTCTATGATTTTTCGGACCTCAAGGAGGCGATCAAGAACTGGATCGATGAAACACTCGACCATCGCATGTTGTTGTGCAAGGACGATCCGATTTTGCCCGTGTTGAAGCAACGGGGCGAACTCTTCTACGCGATGGACCAAAACCCGACGGCTGAGAACATCGCCCGGCTCATCTTTCAACACGCCCGGGCGAGGGGAATACCCGTCATCGAGGTGCGTCTGTGGGAGACGCCCACCTCGTATGCCACCTACCGCGGTTGATTGTTTCGGTTCGGCGATAGCCAGTTTTGGCCGCGGCGCGGGTCGAGACACTGCGTGTGGCGGGAGAGTGCCGATGAGGACCGGGCTCTACGGCCACGGACCGCTGCGAGAGCCGGATTCTGGCAGCCTTCAAATCGCGATTGCTTCCGTTTGGGCACCGCGGTATGATGCGGGCAACCGGCGAGCCCACGTGGGGATACGGCGGACGCGTCGGACTCAAGTTCACGGAGAACTCAGCGGCGGAAGGAGGAAGCGCGGCCAGTGGATATTTCTTTCGACTGCCCGGGATGCGGACAGCACCTGGTGATAGACGAAGCCGGTTCAGGTCTCGTCGTGCAATGTCCGAAGTGTAGAGGTGATGTCCACGTTCCCACCGTCCCCGGGCCGGCTCCCGCACCTGGCGGCAAGGCGGCCGCGGCATCCCGCGAAGAAAAAGAGAGAACCGTTGCCCTGAAGTGGGTTCCGCCGTCCGGAAGCGCAGACGGGAGGTCGAAGAAATGACCATGCCTGCGCGGCGGCCGTAGCGTCTGTGAGACCAAACCGCGTTTGTCCTGATTAATCTGAGATTTCCCCTGAGGTCATTGTTTCCCGCGGAGCAAGCTTTTTGAGTTGCCGCCAGTTCCGTCGGCGATTCCCCGGTTTCATGCCGTTCCCACTCGGGCAGCTTGGCCCCACTCCACCCAGAGGACGGACACAGCGAAGGCGATTGGGCATGGCTGGTGCTCTTTTTGTCGTCACCTCGATGGGATTTTGTCTTGAGAATTGGAATGCAATTATGAAGACAGTCCTGTGCGCTCTTGCGATCCTGATCATGGCTGGCTACTCCTCGGCCTTCGCCGTAGACGGTTATGCCACTATCAACGGCACCACGACAGGCGGCGAGGGCGGTCCGACGGTCACCGTAACCAACCTCTTGGACCTTATCAAATACGTCGGCACCGACGTGCCCTATAACGTGCAGCTTCAAGGAAGCATCTTTTGCCCGACAAAAATCACTGTCAAATCGGACAAGACCATCGTCGGACTCGGCACGAATGCAACGATCAACGGAAACGTATACGTGTCGGGCGTCAGCAATATCGTTGTCCAAAACCTGTTCATCACCAATCCCACGGACGACAACTTCAATGGCCCCGACGACGAGGACGGCATCACCGTGATCAATGGCGCGAACCACATTTGGATTGACCACTGCACCTTTTCTGACTGCCGCGATGGCGAGGTGGACATCACCAAGACTTCCGACTGGGTTACGGTCTCCTGGTGTAAATTCTTCTACACGCCCCCGCCCTATACCAACGGTCACCACTTTGTAAACCTGATCGGCGCCGACGATGGCGACACCAACGACCTCGGCACGCTGCACGTAACGTTTCATCACAACTGGTGGAGTACGTTGTGCGTGGAACGAATGCCGTCGGTGCGCTTCGGTCGCGTCCATTGCTTCAACAATTACTACAACGCATCCGGCAACGATTACTGCGTCCGCACGCGCATCGATGCCCAGTGCCTGATCGAAAACAACTTCTTCGAGAATGTAAGGAACCCGTGGGAACGCTACGTCACCAGTGGCGACGCCGGCCTGCTGCTCGCCCGCAGCAACAACGTCGCCTATCCCAGCACCTCCTACGGGGTCACCTGGAGGGCCAGCGGTTCCGACGTTCTTATTTCCGGCACCGACACCGTGTTCACGCCGCCGTATTCCTACACGCCAGATGGTGCTCTCTCTGTAAAGAGCCTCGTAACGAACAGCGCTGGTGCTGGCAGGTTGCCGGTCGCGGCCTTTACTGCCAACCCGACCAACGGAGCCACTGCGCCTTTGGACGTGACGTTTACCGATACCTCGACGGGGGTCATTACCGACCGCGTCTGGGATTTCGGTGACGGGACGACCACCAACACCACCGAGACCAGCGTGATGCACAGTTACATTGATTTTGCCAGTTACGATGTGGGTCTGACTGTGATCGGTCCCGCTGGCTCCAATAATCTCAGCCGGCCCGCGTACATCACGATCGCCCACACGCCACCGGCGATCAACGAGGGACTGACGGCGAGCAACGCGGTGCTGCAAGTGGGTAATGTGGCGGTGGTCGTTGCTGGCGACACGAATGTGTTCAACGTCGGGGCCACGGACCCCGACGACACCGGCAACCCGCTGAGTTACCAGTGGCTGTTTGGTGATGGCGTGACCAACGGTTGGTCGTCATCGAATACGGTCGAGCATACCTACGGGACCAATTGCGGACCGTATGATGCCAGCGTAACCATCAGCAATGGACTGGCCTCGACGACCAGCAACTTCACGGTGGTGGTGGCGTGTCAACTCAACATGATCAAACTGCAGTTGAGTCCGAACTTTGCCAAGACCAACGCTGACAATTGCATTGTCTCGGGCATGTTCGATCTGCCGGCGGAGTATAGTTTCGCCGGCAAGTCGGTAACGGTGGATGCGGGCGGTGCGGAGGTGTCCTTTGCCCTCAACAAGCGAGGGATCGGGGTGAGCGGCGTCAGCAAGTTCAACAAGCCTACGTACAACAAGAAGACTGCCCTGTGGAAGTTCAAGGCCACGTTGAGAAAAGGGTCATGGCAGGCCCCGTGGTCGGACTATAGCATTACCAATACAAACATGCCGAAGCCGGGAGTGCTGATTAGCAACGTGCCGGTGATTTTGCTGCTGGACACGGAGGCATTCATGGCGACCACCAACCTGCAGTACACCGCAAAGCAGGACAAGTCCGGCTTGGCGAAGTAGCTGAAGGAATCCGGCCCCAGTCATCACAGCCGGCTGGGCGCAGTCGACGTTGCCCCCAAAGACGCCGCGGTGGCAGCCTGATAAGCCAACTCCTTTTGGCGGTGCTGCACCCCATGGCCCCGAACATGCATCGCGGTCAAATCGGGCCACGTCCGATTTCAGAAACGTCGTAGTCTTTGGCATACCAAACGCTCCAGATCCCTCAGGATTAGAATTCCAAGCATCGGAGACCGCAAGAATGCTCAGGCTGACCTCCAACACAAGGACGGTCGAGATCGTCGCGGTATCCCTCGCGTTTGGCAGGTCGCAGTGTAGGAACCGGGCACATCCTAAGGCCAATAGGGTGTCGGCAGAACAAGGAGTCGGGAAATGATGCGTGATTTTCGAACTGCCAGCTATCCACTTCAACAGCCGGCTAACTCCAAGATTGCCGTCCTCGTGGCACGTTGCCGCCGACCGGCGAATGAGTGTCGCCGAGACGTCGCGGTGTGGGCGTTATCGGTCATGTTGGCGCTGGCTGCCGTCACAAGTAACGCGGATGCAGCGACACTCGTTTGGACGAATGGCGACGGGGTTTGGCAGAGCACCACCGCTTGGAGTCCTGCGGGCGGTTTTCCGGGCGCGGGCGACAACGCGTTGTTCACGAATGCCGCCACATACTACGTGACGCTCACCGATGACGTTATCAACATCGACAGCAACTTTTTCAGCAACGCGTCGAATACCACTGCCACGGTCACGCTGGACTTGAACACGCACGAACTCAAGCCGATATACAGCGGAACCAGTCCTGGCGCGTTTGTCGTGGCTGATCAGGCGACCAGCACCACGACCGTTTATCTCGCCTCTTCCACGGTTGCGGGGAAGGGGTTGGTCGTTCCCGGGCGGATCGTTGTCGGGAGATACGGATTCGGCACGCTGTTCGTCACCAACGGCAATGTCTCGGTGGTTACCACGATCTTGGCCAACGGGGCCGGTGGATCTGGAACCATTGTCCTCAGCGGTCCGAATACGGTCTGGAACAACTCGGATCCCCTTGCGATCGGCAACAACTCGAACAGTTTCGGAAGCACGTTGGTGATCTCCAATTCTGCGGTGATGGATGTCGTCGGCACGTTCAGACTGGGCAGCGGGTCCAGCAGCGGCGGGTCTAGCAACAACACGCTTCTGTTGGATTCTGGCGGTAGGCTGTTCACGCACACGGGCCCGGCCACCATCGGCAACAACGGCAGCGTCACCTCTTGGTCACCCTCGTACAACAACACGGCAACGGTCCAAGGAGGAGCCGTTTGGGATAATGGAAAATCAACGATGGTTATCGGATACGCCAGCGGTGGCGGCGGGGCGACAGGCAACGTGCTCATCGTCGGGGCCGGGGGGGTCGTTACCAATGTCTCCCAGCTCACGATTAGCGCTGGTAACACGCTCAGCCTGCAGGGCGGGCTGTTTCAGGGGACGACGACATGCGGGGGCATGGTGCAGGGCTTCGGCACGGTGCTCGGTAGCGTGACCATCTCGGGAGGAGGCCATTTCAGTCCCGCCAATTCGCTCGGCCAGTTGACGTTCTCCAACAGCGTGACGGTGGCTGGTGGGGCGACCACGACGGTCGAGTTGGGTACCAATACGAGTGCGACCGTGGTCCGGGGCAACCTGACTTTGGGCGGCACACTAAACGTCATCGATGGCGGCGGATTCACTCACGGCAGCTATACGCTATTCACCTATAGCGGGACGCTCACCTACAACGGCCTGACGATCGGCACAACCCCCGATAGCGCGCTCACCTACACGATCGACACCAGTACCCCCGGCGCCGTGAAGCTGAATGTGGCAGAACCGGGGGTTGCAGGGCTTACGATAACCAATGCCGTGCTGCAGGTCGGCAGTGTAGCCGTGGTCGTGGCCGGCGACACGAACGTGTTCAACTTCGATACGTCGGATCTGGGCGACAGCCCGCTGAGTTTCCAGTGGTCGTTTGGCGATGGCGTGACCAACGACTGGTCAACGTCGAACACGGCGGAACATGTCTACGGCACCAATTGCGGACCGTATGAGGCCGGCCTGACTGTCAGCAACGAGGATATTTTCGTCAGTGGCAACTTCACCGTCGTGGTGGCGTGTCAACTGAACGTTACCCAATTGCATCTGCAGCCAAATTTCGCCAAGACCAATGGCGACGCATGTGTTGTCATGGGCTCGTTTGACCTGCCGGCGGGTTACAGTTTCGCCAACAAGTCGGCGACCTTGGATATTGGCGGTGCCGAGGTATCCTTTGCCCTCAACAAGCGTGGGATCGGCGTGAACGGTCTCAGCAAGTTCAACAAGCCAGCCTACAACAAGAAGGCCGCTCTGTGGAAGTTTAAGGCCACGTTGAAGAAAGGGTCATGGCAGATCCCGTGGGCCGATTACAGCATCACCAATACAAACCTACCGAAGCCGGGAGTGCTGATAACCAACGTGCCGGTGGTCTTGCTTCTGGACACGGAAGCATTCATGGCAACCACGAATTTGCAGTACACGGCAAAGCAGAACAAGTCCGGCTTAGCCAAGTAATTCGGGTAAATTGAATCCAGCAAGTTGACGAGGCCGCCGTTTGGCGGCCTCGGGCGTTTTTGTTCGCGTGTGTGGGGGGTGTCCCGGCGAGCGTTTACAGGTCGTGCTTCAGGATCTCGGTCCCGCGTCGGCAGAGTTCGCGCGCGTAATCGGTCCAGCGGCCCTGTCCACCCCAATAGCGGTAGCAACTGGTTTGCGTCGCCAATAGGTGAAGCAATGCGTTGCGGTAGGCGCGACTGCGTTTGTCCACGTGGCGGTGATCAGTTGTTTCATGGAACAACGCGCTGAGCTTGTTCATCGGGTCGAGCACGCTCTCGTAACCGCGCACCCAACTCAGGTTATTGGTCCAAGAGGCGCCTTCCATGGTGAATCGGTGGTCGTGCTGCCGGAGTTCCTCAATGAGCTGGTTGACGCGCTCGGGCGTTGGCGGATCACCGACCTGCTTCCAAATCTTGTGCTGGTGGAGCGGCTGGATGGGCTCGAAATCCCGTTCCGTAACACCCGCGGCCCCCAACAACTCCAAATACTCCGTGACGTTGAGTCCGACGACGCCTTCGCTGCCCACTTGATGCCAGACCTGATTGTAGTTCTGGGGAAATTCGTTCATCATTACGCCGCCGTTCTCGCCGTCGCTGATCTGAAACACCAACGGTGGAATGGACGCGCCTCTCTGGTTGCGTGGGTGCTGGCCTTGGGCTTCGTGAAAGGGCTGCATCTGGCCGATGAGCTTCGTATCCGAACCTTGGGTCTTGATCACCGCCGTAATTGACGTCTCCTCACCCTTCGAATTGCGCGCGATCAGCCGGCGCGGCAGGTAACGCTCTCGCAGACCATGGCCATCAAGTTCTTCAACGGAGTGCTCCTGCACAGCCAACCATTCGTAGCCGCACGTGCGCAAGGCCCGGACGTATTCGAAACAGACGTCGGGATGGTTCGGCAGGTGCATTTCCGGCGGCGAAAACCCGCGTACGCGTCCCAGTGCTCCCCAGCCGAAAATGGCCGCGAAGTGGTGTTGCCAAGCGCGAATGTGCAGCCCGACGTCAGGAACGGGCGTGGACGGCACGACGGCGTGGCCCCACATCGTTCCGAGCCATTCGACGTGCGGCCAGTATCTTTCGTCCACCGTGACGCTGCGCAGGTTATCAATGATGTCGCCCCGTTGCATCTGGCGCAGGCCGAACAGGAGTTCGCCCGAATAATCGAGCATCACCCGCGGATGCCGGCCCGCGTTCACCAACTCACGAATGAAATCGGCGATGCGGGTATAACACCAGGCGAATACGGGCGCATCGTGGTTGCCGTGGATGTGCTGGCGCTCCATCATGTACTGGAGATTGCCGATCATCCGCGCCTGATGCAGATCGCCATCGTCAAACACCAACGGCTGATGCATGTGCAGCGCGACGCCGAAAGCCGATTGCAGCCGGTCAAGACGAATGGGTGTGCGTTCCAAAAACACCCGCCCCCGATGAGTCGACGCGGCCTCCACTTGCGCTTCCCAACCCGAAATGTTGGGCAGGCCCTCGATGATTTCCGGGATCGGTTCGGGCGTCATGGGGCTTTTCCCATCTGGTGCAGGGCCGTGTCGAGCAAGTGGTAGGCTTGCTCAATGTCGTCGAACGATCGATACACCCAGCGGCTACCCCAATAGAAGTTGCAGCTGGTTTCCGCCGTCAAGATATGGTCGTAGGCTCGTGTGATCAGGAGACGGACTTCTTCGCGGTCGCCATTCGCCTGGCCACGTTGGTCGAACGTCTGCTTGACCTGCTGGTAGTAGCGACTGGCGTTGCGGATTTCGTCCCACCCTTTCTTCTGGAGCAGCGAGCCGGTCCACTGGGTGAAGTCGCCTCCCCAATGATGCTCTGTATTCCATGCGCCGCGATGGACCGCGACTTCCTCGGTGGGGGGGAAGCGACGAAGGTATTCGCTGATGTGGATCGGCGCGAATCCCAAGGTGCCGCTGCGGTAGCGATCCAGAATCGGGCGATAAAAGTATCCCCAGAAACCGCTCTCGACGCGCGGAGCCCGGAACCAGCCGCCGTTCTCGCCATCCGTCCACGTCGTCACCAGCGCCGGAAAATCGCAGAACTTGGTCCGCTGCTGCACCTCGTATTGAAACCACCCGGGATCCAACCCACTGAGTTGGGCGTTGGACAGTTCACGGTCGCGGGGTATGACGACGATTTCGGCGCCGTCGTAACGGGCCAGGTAAGGCCGGTAGCGCAGTTCTTCCCAGCGCATGGGGCGTTTGGGTTTGATATACCAGCAATCCACAATGACGTATCGGTAGCCGTGGCGCGCGAGCACGGGGATCATTTCCATGCAGAAACCCATCTCGGGAGGCCAGAACCCGTCGAACCGTTCTCGGCCGAGCAGGTGTCGTCCCAACCCCTGCCACCAAGCTGTCTGCGCATCCCAGTCCGCCGGCGGGATCAGGGGATACACCGAGTGATACAGCCCGCTGCCCAGGTACTCGATATTGGCGCGCCGGTAGCGAGCCAGAAAATCCTCGATATTTACCACATCATGAAACGTCTCGCGCACGCCGGGGTCTTCGAGTTGTTTGAGCAGCGTGCCCGAAAAACTCAAATGCAAACGGGCCACGTCTTCATAGCCTTCGAGCATGCGGGTCGGACGATCGTAGCACCAAAGGATTTGTTTGGCTTCCCATCGCTCGGGGCTGTTGTGGAGGGCGATCAGGTTGCCCAGCGGCTGGTGCATGTGCAACCCGAGTGCGTGATAAACCTCAGCCATCGGACGGTCCCTCGATTGGGGCTGGTGCATCTTCCGATTGCGGCATGATTGGATCGTGCGCTCGGGGTGGGGCGGCTTCTTCAACCTCCGGCACTACGGCGTCGTCCGCCGGAGGTGGTTCATAGACAAAAAACGAAGCCGCCAGCGGCGGTATCGTCAGGGTTAGCGAATGAGGCCGGCCATGCCACCAGTAGTCCTCCGCGGTCGCGCCGCCATTGTTGCCAGCCCCGCTCCCGCCGTACTCGCGGGCGTCGCTGTTGAGCAGTTCCCGCCACCGGCCCGGCCACGGGACGCCTACGCGATAATTGCGCAGCACTCCCGGCAGGAAATGGCAGACGACGAGCACCGCCTGGTCGCCGTCGCGTCCTTTGCGGAGGAAGCTGAGCACCTGATTGGTGTGGTCGTGGCAATCGACCCACTCGAACCCGGCCGGGTCACAATCCAACTCGTGCAGCGCCGGCCATTGCGCGTAGGCGCGGTTCAGGTCGCGAACCCATTGCCGAAGGGTGCGGTGGGCTGGTTCACTCAACAAGTGCCAGTCGAGACTTTGATCGTGGTTCCACTCGCGCCACTGGCCGAACTCGCCCCCCATGAACAGAAGTTTCTTGCCCGGTTGGCCGTAGAGATAACCGTACAGCAAGCGCAGCCCGGCGAACTTGTCCCAGACGTTGCCAGGCAATTTGCTCAGGAGCGACCGCTTGCAGTGCACCACCTCGTCATGCGACAGCGGCAAGACGAAATTCTCGGCAAATGCATACATCATCCGGAACGTCAGCTTGTTCAACAGGCCGCGGCGCACGTGAAACGGTTTGCTCATGTATTCGAGGGTGTCGTGCATCCAACCCATGTCCCACTTGAAGGTGAACCCCAATCCGCCGTCGCGCGTCGGGCGGGAGACCATCGGGTACGTCGTTGCTTCCTCGGCACAGGTCAGCACATCGGGAAACTCAACGGCGAGCTTCTCGTGCAACTGACGCAGGAAACTCACCGCCTCCAGATTCTCGCGACCGCCGTAACGATTGGGATTCCACTGCCCCGGTTTGCGGCAATAATCGCGATATACCATGAACGAAACCGCGTCAGCCCGCAGGCCGTCCACGTGGTACTGACGCAGCCAGAACAGCGCGTTGCTGAGCAAAAAGCTACGCACCTCGGGACGCTCATAATCAAACAGCACGCTCTGCCACTCGGGAAGATGATGGTTGCGGGAGTCGGCGTGTTCGTACAAGCAACTGCCGTCAAACCGCGCTAAGGCGTGTGCGTCGTACGGGAAATGCACGGGGACCCAATCCAGAATCACGCCGATGCCCCGCTGATGCAGGTAATCGACGAGGTACATCAGATCCTGCGGCGAGCCATAGCGGCTGGTCGCCGCAAAGAGACCGGTGGGCTGGTAACCCCACGACCCGTAGAACGGATGTTCCATCAGCGGCAGCAATTCTACGTGCGTGAAGCCCATCTCCTGCACGTACGTCGCCAGTTTTGGCGCCAGTTCCCGATACGTCAACCAACGATTCCCCTCCTCGGGCACGCGCATCCACGAGCCGGCGTGTACCTCGTAAATCGAGATCGGCCGCGCCGGCCAGTTGTGATTGCGCCGCTGTTCCAGCCATGTTGCATCGCCCCACGCGTACTCGAGGTCCCAAATGACCGACGCCGACCGCGGTGGCACCTCGGTGTAAAACGCGAACGGATCGGCCTTGTCCAGCGAGTGGCCGTTGACCTTCGAGACGATTCGGTACTTGTAGAGTGACCCTCGTGGCGCTCCTGGAACAAACGTTTCCCACACCCCGGAATCCCGCCAGCGCTGCAACGGGTGCGCGCCGGTCTCCCAGTTGTTGAAGTCGCCCACGACGGATACCTGGGCCGCCTGCGGTGCCCACACCGCAAAGTACACTCCTCCTGCCGCCGACCCGCCGACCGGATGTGCGCCAAGTCTCTCGTACAACCGGGAGTGTTCCCCCTTGGCGAACTGGTCCACGTCGTCCGCAGTCAGCAGGCTTGGCGGCGATGGATTGGGCCCGTCCGCCGATGCTACGGCGGGGAGGTCCGTCTCCACGAGTGGCGACAGCGGTTCCACGAGAAGTTCTGGCTGCGTCTAGGGCGTCGGCCTAGTCGTCCTCCGCCTCGGCGATTGCGCGACGCGACGGGCCGCGAACCACCAACACCGAATTACGCCCGCCATAGGGATTGAACGCCGATTCCTTTGCGGTGGGGTCTTCTTGCCATTGGCCATCCACGACGAACCGGTATTCGTACCGACCGGGGGACAGCGACACAGACGTGCGCCAGACTCCTCCCGATTCCTTGTTCAACGGGTTGCTCTTGGCATCCCAGCCGTTAAAGCTTCCTGCTACCGATACGGAGCGCGCCTTGGGCGCAGTCAGCTTCAGTTCTACCGCCTCGTCCTGAGAGCCGGTCCTTGTCCCCGCCCGACTCCATGTGCCAGCCGCTTGGTTGCCTTTCATTACACTGCCTCCTTTATTTCTGTTTTTGTCTTCACGTCAGATTGTTCTACGAACGGTAGCATTGGGCGGTCGTCTCCGCAATCCTGTCCCACGTAAAAGCTGATTCGACCGCCACCCGCCCGTTGCGACCCATCCAGCGCGCCCATTCCCAGTTGGTGAACAATGTGCCCAATCCCCACCCGATGGATTCCACAGTGGGATAGACCTTCAGGCCGTTGACATTGTGCCAGACGAATTCGCCCGGCCCGCCGTACTGCGACGCGACCACCGGCTTCCCGGCGGCCCATCCTTCCAACACGGTGATGCCAAACGGCTCGTTGCGGCTGGGCAGGCAGACCGCATCGCAGGCCTTGAATAACTCGACCGCTTGGCCGCTCGGCATGTACCCAAACCAGCGAATCGCATGCTGCACTCCCAACGATCGGGCCCGGTGTTCAAGGGCTCCCCGTAAATGACCCTCGCCTGCCAGAATGAATTTGGCGTGTGGATAATAACGCAGCAGCCCCGGGATTGCCTCCAGCAACAGGTCCGGGCCCTTCTGCACCGTCATTCGTCCGACATACAAGACGGTCGGATCCATCGGCCCAATGCCATAGCGGGCTTTCACGTCGCCCGGATTGAGCCAGCCGTTGAATTTGTGCGCCGACACACCGTTGTGGATCACCCAGCATTTCCAGTCCGGCAAATTGTACATCCACATGAGTTCGCCCTTCAGTGCACCACTGACGGCGATGACCCGGTCGGCGCAATACGTCCCGTGTCGCTCGTGGTCCCGCACGCGGGCGGAGCTGCCACCCCAGAAACAGTTGCCGCACCTCCCGTATTCGGTGGAGTGCATGGTGAGAACCGCGTTGTGATCGGGCCGGCCCTGCTTGATCCAAACCACGGCGTTGGAAGCAAGCCAGTCGTGCCCGTGAATGACGTCGAAGTGCCCGATGTAATTCTCGGTCTGGCAAAAATGCCAGGCCATCGAGCGGCACATCTCCTGAATCTCGTCCACGAAATCGCGACACAGATTGTGGGGACAATAGTGATACCAAACGCCGTCCAACCGTGTCACTCCGCCACTCCCGTAAGTCGGGCGGGTGAACACGTGCACTTCATGTCCGGCGCGCTGCAGAGCCGCCGCCAACTCGGTCACGTGGGCCGCTACACCGCCCACCGACCAGCCGTGCAGAGCCTCCCAGGAAAACATGGCAATCTTCATAGATACCTCAGCTTCACCGACACCCCACTCGCAACGTGTCGCCATCTCCACCGCATGCGAACCATGACCAGCGTTCGTCCTGCAATACCTGGTGGCCCAGCCCACATAACATATCTGCGCCCGGCACACAACCGGTTTCGAACTGCGGCTGCTGGCAGACCCATCGAATCTCAGGAGACCCTTGCGAGCGAGAGCTTCGGTGGGATAAAATGCGTCGCTACTGAGTCATTCGATCTCTCATGAGCATCTTGGTCATCAACGCAGGCTCGACAAGTCTTAAATTCGGGCTTTTCGATCTCGGAGCGCAGGAAACTCTCGTGTCCGGTTCCATCGACTGGCCCAGCGGCGACCGTCGGCAGGCGAGGTTGACAATCCGTCGTCGTCACGACCCGGAGACCAAATCCGTGGTTGCCGTGTCCGACGACGAGGCGGCGACCGAGTGTGCCATTCAAGCCTTGGGAGCCAAGCACGACATCAAGGCCGTCGGGCACCGGGTGGTCCACGGGGGCGCCGAGTTTCAAGACGCAGCGCGGATCGACGCCAACGTGAAAGCGACGATCGCCCGGCTGGCGGAGCTTGCGCCGCTGCACAATCCCCCTGCGTTGGAGGCGATCAAAGGGGCGGAAGTCGCACTACCGGGAATTCCGCAAGTCGCGGTATTTGACACGGCGTTCTTTGCACGACTGCCGCCGCGGGCGCACGTCTTCCCGCTGCCCTATGAATGGTACGAGAAATGGGGCGTGCGACGTTTCGGGTTTCACGGGATCAGCAATGCCTACTGCGCGGGTCGGGCGGCGGAACTGCTGGGTCGCGGCCAGGCCGAATTGCGCCTGGTCACTTGCCACCTTGGCGGTGGCTGTTCCGCAACGGCTGTCCGTGGCGGCGCCCCGGTCATGACGACAATGGGGTTTACGCCGCTCGCAGGCCTGATGATGGGCACGCGGTCGGGCTCGGTAGATCCAGGCGTCCTGATTCACCTTCAGCGTCGGTGTGGACTGACGGTTGATGACATCGATGATGTACTGAATCATCAGTCGGGATTGGCGGGACTCTCCGGCATATCCGCCGATATGGCGGCGGTGGAAGCGGCCGCCAATCAGGGCAACGAACGGGCGCAGCTGGCGTTCGACATCTTTGCCGACGCGGTCCGTTCCACGATTGGTGCGTTGGCCGTTACCTTGGGAGGCGTTGATGCGCTCATATTCACGGACCGCGTGGGCGAAGGCTCGCCGGCACTCCGAGCTGCCGCCTGCGAAGGATTGGAATGTATTGGGCTGCGGCTCGACGCGCAGCGCAATGCCACCTGCCGGCCGGATGCCGACGTGGCCGCAACAGATTCGCCGGGGCGGATTCTGGTGATCCATACCCTCGAAGAACTGATGATCGCCCGCGAAACGCGCCGCGTGCTCAACCTCCAGACGTCGTAGCCGTGCAACCGCAGGTTTTGCACCTGCGTACCGGCCCTATAAACACGAGGGCCAAGGCATCTGGACCTCGGCCTGGATAAACAATTGCGACTGGGCAAATCTCGTAGCTGGGGCATGAGTCTCAGCACCGAAGCTCACGCTTCGGCTACAGCAACTGCTAGGCAGGACCAACTGCGGATGCGGGCTCCGTCTTGCTGTTGCGGGTCGGCGTCCTGTACTCGGATTTCTTCTTCAAACCGACAGCATGCACCTCATTGGAGTCCTCACCGAACTGGGCGATGACGAACTGCTTGACGCGCAGCATGGCGTTATGGAACTCCCATTCGGCGGCATTGGCGTCATCGCGTGCGGCCTTCAACGTGGCTTCCGCCCGCGTTTCGGCTTCTTGCGCTGTTTCCATTGCCGTCTTGAGTGCGTCGAGTTTCTTGACGGTGTAATCTTCGTCTCGCGGATCGTAGTCTTCGATCCCGCGCAAGGCCGTCAAGGAGTTCAGATCATCGCTGATGACCTGCGGACTGATTCGGCGTGTTTCGTTTTTTGCCATTGTGATTCACCTGCCTTTCGTGGATGACTGCGCCTGACGTTCCATCCGCGGGGTGACGTAGCAAAGCTCTTGCCAGACGTGGAGAATAGGCGGTGGCGCCGGAACGTGCTTGATAAAAACCAGAATCTGTCAAGTTTCCCTGCTTGGCCGATGCAGTGGGTAACCCGCGTCAAGCAATTGGAACATGGTGATGGTTGAAGTGTCCCGTCGCGCGTTGCAACTCGATTGTCACCCCGTGCAACGACAAAGTTTGTCCACGCTGCGACGGAGTTTGTACGCGCAACGACGCAGATTGTACATCCTGTGAAGGGGACTTACTGGCCAATGTGGTGGACTTGCCCGCCGCAAGGGCGGGACGGCATCGCAACTGCAACGGCGAGGATGCTCGCTGTAGCCGCGGGCTTTAGCCCGCGTTCGCTGGCGCACGTTTTCACTTCGTTTCGGCAAACCCGAGCGGACGCACCGATAAACGGTGCGGCTACACTGATCGCACCCGCGAACGAAGCCTCTGCAGTTTTCCCTGTACAAAAACTACAGGTTTTACTGTATGGACAGTAGACCCGGGCCCGGTACAAAGTTGCACGACCGAGAGCGACCTGCGCACAGAAATGTAGCGGGCTTCGGCGCACGTCGGCTGTTGCGCCGGACGGCTGGACAGTGAATCTGCCGGGGACGGAGCATCCATGAGCAAGGTTCGGTATCAGATTCGATTCTCACAAGAATCGATGGACAACCTTTCATCGCTACCACCACGTCACGCGGCCCAGATCGTGCGAAAAATCGAGCGTCTGGAATCTGGCCTTCACGGGGACATCAAGGCATTACGGAATGCCGAGTACGGTTTTCGCTTGCGGATGGGTGATTATCGGGTTCTATTTGATGTCGAAAGTGACCGGGTTTTGATCCAGAAGATCGGGCATCGCCGAAAGATTTATGATTAGCATGATGACAACCGCTAGCTTCAAAAAGCAACGTCAGCAGATACTGCGTCAGATTCACGACATCCGCGAGGAGATTGAGGATCTGTTGGATTCGCTCGATCTCCTGGAAGCGCGCGCCCAGGATGCCGGCAAACCGAGCTATTCCCTTGCGGAAGTGAAGAAGAAACTGCGTCTGAAGTAACTGGACTGTCGTAAGACCCGCCATTCGGCACGCCTGTCAACCAGCCTTTCCAATCATGTCTTGTCTTCTGAATTCTGATACCTCGCCGCAAGGCTTGTCCAGAGTGCGGATCTGACCCCGACGATGTGGCGCGGGCATCCTTGCCTGCCGCCGTTTCCGCCAAGGTAGAACGGGCGTCTCGCCTGTTTTCTCGTCGCTGTGTATTGTGGGTTCTCTCGCAGATTTCCGCGCCCGCGTTGCGGCGAATCTTTGACGCAGGAGATTGCCGTTGAATTTTCGGGGGCAACGCGGTAACAAGGTGATCTGTTGCGTGAGTTCGGTGGCTGGGAGAAGGCGAGGATGGTTTACTACGCGCACACGAAGGAAGACTCTGACGGCAACTGCTGGCCGACCACCTGCGCAATGCCCCCATCTCGCCAGGAGGATTATGGGCGACTACGAAGTGAGACTTGAGATTTCCGGGCCGACGGCGCTTTGGGCAAGGCCCGATACAATGCCCAATCCTGTGTCTTACGTCGCGCCGACCTTCAGCGCGGTCAAAGGCATCTTTGAATCCATCCTGCGCTGGAGGTCCGTGAACGTGCGCCCGACCCAGTGTGAGATTTGCGCCCCTGTCCAATTGCATCGTTACGCCTTCAATTACGGCGGGCCGCTCCGCAAGAGCGACCAGATCAAGAACGGCGCTTCGCTTCAACTGTTCGCGCAGGTGTTGATCAACGTCTGCTACCGGCTCCATGCCGAGGTGGACTGGAACCGAGGCCCGAACCGTGAACCGGCTGTTTCTCCAGATGGCCAATGCGCTCCGCACGCCTACGTGGACGCTTTCAGCCGGCGGCTCGAACGCGGCCAATGGTTCTACACGCCGTGCCTCGGCTGGAAAGAATTCGCGCCTGACTACGTGGGGCCATTCCGCGAAATCACGTCGGTGTGCGTGACTGAGAACCACGTCATCCCGGCATTTCTCGAAATGGTCTTCGACCAACCGCAGAACGGGAAACGCGGACACGAGAGCTACCTGCGCAGCGTCCGAGTCAACAACGGTGTGCTGGAATACAAACGCGGAGACAACGACCGTGCTTAACGAACTTTACCAAGTTGTCACAGCAATGGAGAGACGGCGCGTGCCGCTCGTTGTGCCACACTCGGCCGTCGAGCCAATGGGCAAGCGCGAACTATTGCTGATTGAACTCGACTCGCGGGCGGCTCCCCAAAGGCTCAAAGTGCTGCCCAGCGAGGTGGCTGGAAGACTCGTGCGGGTCTCTCACAGTTCGGAGGGCTCCAGCTTCCCGGGTTACAATCTGCCTTTGCCTTTGCGCCTTCTGCCCAAGACCGTTAAGGCAGCCAGCCTTCACGCTCTCGTCGAGGCGCAGCGGAGCAAAGGCGCTTCGGCAACGGACATGGCCAAAGCTGCCGTGGGCTTGTTCTCGCATACTTCCGCCGCAGTCTTCACCGACAGCCAAGCCGCGCAATTCCGCCGCTCTATGCAGGAGCTTGTCGGGTGGCTGAAGGCGGATTTCGCCGGTTCAGGCTCCGACTTGGAGAATTTTCGGAAGCTGCTGGACGTCGTTGCCAAGGCCAAGTGCGAGCTTCCTGAATTTGCCGAGAAGCTGGCCGCTTGCATTAGCCAGTCGCAGGTCGATTTCAGTCGAGAGGACTGGGTTATGTTCGCCGAAATGCTTTTCGGCAAGACCCACTTGCCGAAGTGCAAGGACCCGTTGAGTTCAGAGGGCTACTGGCGCGCGAAACAAGCAGCCGACGAGAAGTTGCAGGTTCCAGTGTTCCTCGACCTCGCTGACGGAAACACGCGGGCTCTGCCAGTCGCCGACCCTCGGATCGCCCGCCAGCTAAATCAACACCTGCTTGAACACAAACCACGGCCATACGATGCTGGGTCAAGACGTGTTGCTGCCCAGTCGTCTCGTCGAAAAAAGCAGTCAGCGAAGACGCCAATCCCTGCACGGGATGCTTACAGCGGGCAGGATTGCTCCATCCCCGACAAATTCCCGGAGCCAAAGCTGGCTCTCCTTGGTAATACCAAACTCTTCTCCAACAACACGGCTGAAGCCGGCTGCTTCTTCCGCTACGGCTTGGGCGAGGCGGAGACATTCAAAGTGTCCGCCGAATTGGTGGAAAAGATGGCCGGAGCGCTGTTCACTCTTGCGGGGGATGACTTGGCGCTGACAGCACTCGGGGGGAGACCCAGCGTCGGCAGAACGTGCCGGGGTATTCCCGGCAGCCGAGCAGGCAAACAGGATTTACTGATCGCCTATTTGGAAGAAGAACCGGATGCCACCGATCCCTATGTCGAACTGTTCGGAAGCGAAGCAGCGAGCTTTGACACACCAGACTTTGCTGCTTCTGCCGGGCCAGTTCTCGACGCATTGGTGGGCAAGGTTGCAGCCAATCCCAACCAACTCATTCGCCTCATCGCCATCGCGCCGTTGGATAAGGCGAACAAGCAAGTTAGCCTCAACCGGAGTTTTAGAGTGCGTGAAGTCATGGACGCCTCAACGGTTTGGCAGACAGGGGCGCTCAATTGCCCGCCGGTGACGTTGCCCTTCTTCGACAGGCAAACGAAGAAAGTCGTGTGGAAGGCGCGCACCGTTCCCAGTCCTTTGGAAACGTCTTGCGTTCTCAATCGGGTCTGGTCCTCCAACAGTGACGGTGGCTTCAGGTCGGATTTTCAACGTATTATTTCCGTCTCCGATGCCTACGACATTTTTGTAGCACCGCTCCCGGTGAGAGAAGGCAAGACACGGTTTGCGCTGCAAACCCTGCTGGCCAGGATGCGCGCCGTCTTCGTCGCCGCCGGCCGATTGAAGGCCACGTCCGACTTCAAGGCGTTGAACGAACCAGCGCGCTGGCAGGTTCTCAAAGCCGTCGCACTTCTCGGCATCCTCCTGAACCAACTCAAACAACAGCACGGGAGCTTTATGAAAGACTCCACATATCAAGTCGGGCGGCTGCTCGCATTGGCGGACAGTCTGCATTTCCAATACTGCAAATGGGTCCGCACCTCCGATGAAAAACGCAAGCGGGGCAAAGTGGATGCGCCGTCAGAACTGCTAGGCAATTCGCTGTTCAACCTCGCTCTCGACAATCCGGTGGCTGCTCTGGCCCGGTTGGCCGAGCGCATCCGTCCTTACAAGGGCTGGGGTGATAGCTACACCAGCGAGGATGCCGGATTGGTGCATTGGTTTGTCAGGCAGATGGCCGAGTGTGAACGGCACCTTGATATCGCCACATTACCGGCACGGATGGAGGACATCCACAAAGCGCAAGTGCTACTCGGCTACCTAGCCGATCACCCAAAATCTGAAACCAAGGAGGACTGAATCCTATGAAACAGGAAGAACGAAAAACCATGTCCGATAGCCGCGTCCCTCGCGTCACCGGACTTCTCGTCATCGAAGTGCGCAAATCCAATCCCAACGGCGACCCGGAGCGAGAAAGCTCGCCGCGCCAGCGTCCCGACGGCAAAGGCGAGATTTCGCCTGTGTCCATCAAGCGTAAGCTGCGCGATTTAGTCGAGAGAACCGACGGCCAAGACAGTCTTGTCTGGACCCAATTGAAAGAGGACTTGAGGCTCGGAGCGGATGCCGACAGTCGATTCCAAATCCTCGAAAGCAGGGGCCGCAAGCGAGAGGAAATCAAAAAGCTCTTGGAAAACGATTTTCAGAAGTTCAAGGAGACCTATTGGGACGCTCGGCTGTTTGGTAATACATTCCTCGAAGAAGGCGGCAAGGACACAATTCGCGCTGGGGTGGCACATTTCGGCGTGGGCGTTTCGGTGGCACCGATTGAGATCGAGTTCCAGACGTGGACGAACAAGTCGGGTGTCGAGGAAGGCAAAGACCGTGGCATGGCTCCCATGGCATTCCGGGTTGTGAAGCATGGCCTTTACACCGTGCCCTTCTTCGTCAATCCGACGCAGGCTCGCAAGACTGGATGCACCTTGGCGGATGTGCAAGTCATGCTCCATCTGCTGAAGCACGCCTACCCGCACAGCCGGTCGGTCATCCGGACCGAGGTTGAAATCATTCACGCACACACCGTCGTCCACAAAGACCCGCTCGGCTCGTTCTCAGACTTCTCGCTGTTGGATGCTTTGATGCCGAAGCGCATCCCGGAAACTGACAAAACCAAACCCAGCGAGTTGCGTGCGGATTACAGCATCCCGACTTGGGATGACATCAAAGGCAAAGTCGTCCGCAAGCAGGGCGATAAGACGCTGACCTGGGCAGATGTGGGCGACCACACCGACTACGCGCTGTGACTGAGCCGCTGGCCCATTCCGCACATGACGGCGCGCCGGAGCAAACCTATACGGCGCACGTCGGCGAAGTCATCCGGTTGGCGATGCAGTTCGGCCGGGAGGCAGCGGCGTTCGCTCCGAAGTGGCGGGAGGACTTTCTCGCTGCCTTGGAGATGGCAGCCAACTACCACGACCTCGGGAAGCTCGACGAAATCTTCCAAGACGATTTGCGTCGCAATCGGCGGCAGACGCGGCTGAACCATGTGGACGCGGGCACGGCGTACTTGCTCAAAGGGAAACACGCTGAAGCCGCCGTGGCCGCGTATGCCCACCACGTTGGATTGCCGTCTTTCCCGGAGGAACGGGCGAAGAACGCAAACGGTTTGGCGGGGATGTTCCGGGACTTGGAGAAAGATGTGGGCAACACAGGTATGAAGACATTCCAGCGCACTGACGCGGAGCTTCAGACTTACTTGGCTAACCACGCGAGGATATTCCAGCCGGTAAACCGCGTTGCCAAACCTGGCTTTAGCAGCTTGGTTCGCCGCCTCTTGCTGTCGTGTCTGGTTGACGCCGACCACAGCGACACCGCGCGGCACTACGGGAATGAGCGTCCAGTTGAGTCGCCGCAGCTACACGCTGCCGAGAGATTGGCCGCGTTGGATCGCTACGTTGCCGAACTCGCCGCGAAGGCCAATCCACAAGGCGAACGCGAGCAGCTTCGCCGCGAGTTGCGTCAGGAAGTCTATCGTGCCTGCCGCGAACGCGACGTGAAAGCGAGCGAGAACATCTTGGCCTGCGACAGTCCCGTGGGCACCGGCAAGACGACCGCCGTGATGGCGCATCTGTTGCGGGCAGCAGCAGAGCGAGGACTCCGTCGTGTCTTCGTCGTTCTACCGTTCACCAACATCATTGATCAATCCGTGGACGTGTATCGTCAGGCGCTGCGGCTGACGAATGAAACTCCAGCGGACATGGGTGCGGTTGTGGCGGCGCATCACCACCGGGTGGACTACGCAAGTTACGAGCTTCGCCATCTGGCTGCCCGATGGGATTCGCCCATCGTCATTACCACCGCGGTCCAGTTCTTCGAGACGGTGGCGGCGAAAGACACCGCTTCGTTGCGAAAGCTCCATCAAGTTGCCGGTTCGGCCATCTTCGTGGACGAAGCCCACGCTGCCATGCCCGCCGCTCTTTGGCCACAGATGTTCCGCTGGCTACGCGAGCTTTGCGACGACTGGGGTAGTTACCTCGTCCTCGCTTCCGGCTCACTGACGCGCTTCTGGACGTTGGACGACTTCGTTCCATCAAACGAACGCCGTGAAATCCCGGAACTCGTGTCGCCGGAAGTGGCCAACCGGACGAAAGGCTTCGAGGAGAAGCGTATCAACATCCGCACGAGGCCCGACCGGCTCTCACTGCCACAACTCGGAGAGTTTGTTCTAAGCAAGCCAGGCCCGCGCCTCGTCATTCTGAACACGGTGCAATCCGCCGCCGTGCTGGCCAACCATCTGCGCGAAGACTGCAAGTTCGGGCTGAACGTCGAGCACATCTCTACTGCGCTCACTCCGCTTGACCGCGCGAAAACGGTGCGGCACGTGCGGGAGCGGTTGTGTTCTGCGGAGAACGATTGGTGTCTTGTAGCGACCAGTTGCGTCGAGGCGGGCGTGGACTTTTCCTTCCGCTCTGCATTCCGTGAAAGCTGGGGGCTGGTCAACCTGCTCCAGATTGCCGGTCGCGCCAGCCGTTCAGGCGAGCATCAAGACACCGAGGTCTGGGATTTCCGGCATGACGAATCTGGTGGTCTCTCGCCGCACCCGCAAGCCAAGGTCGCACGGGAAATTCTGGCAAAGCTCTTCAAAAACTGCTCCGAGCAGGGCCGCCAACCTTCCCCCGAAGACTGCACGGAGGCGCTACGTTTGGAGTTAAGAAATGATCGGGGAACGCAGGCGTTGCAAATCAAGGAAATCGAACGCGCGGAAAAAGTGGCGGACTACCCCGAAGTCGCTAAGCTTTGCCGAATCATTGATGCCCCTACTCAAACTGTTTTGGTGGATGCCGGCTTGATCTCACGAATCAAGAGCCTCGACCGATCACAGTTTCCATCTTGGCGTGAGGTCATGGATAACAGCGTTCAGATTTGGTCGAGCCGGTTGGATGATCGTAAATTCCCAATCGAGCGCATCGGACCAAATGACGAGCTTTGGGCGCTGCTTGAAGGCAACTACGACGATTTTCTCGGTTGGACGAAAGGAGTCCTGCCGCTGATTAAAGCCCAACAACAAGGTGGATTTGCTCTGTAAATGGACCCGCTTCCTCTCAGCGCGTTGAATGACTTCTTGTACTGCCCGCGCCGGGCGGCATTGAAGCTCATTGAAGGCTGGCGCTCGGAGAACGAGCACACCGTCCTCGGCGATATCGGCCACGAGCACACTGACCTGCCGGGTTATGAAGTGGCCAAGGGAGTGAAACTCTTGCGGGCGTTGCCGGTGTTCTCGGAGCGGCTCGGAGTTTCCGGCAAGTGCGATATTGTCGAGGTGGAAGTGGAGTCAAATCCGAAATCCGAGACCCCAAACCCGAAATCGCTTCACCCGGTGGAATATAAGAAGGGCAAGCGACGCCAGTTCGAAAATGATGACGCACAACTCTGCGCGCAGGCGTTGTGCCTGGAGGAAATGTTTGCCTGCAAGATCGAGCGGGGTGCGATCTTTCACGCGGCCAGCAAACGCCGGCGCGAAGTCGAGTTCACACCCGAACTCCGTGCGCTCACCGAGAAAGCAGTAGCGGATCTGCGGGCGCTGGTTGAGTCCGGCGCCGTGCCGTCCGCCAAGTTCGAGCCCCGCTGCGAGGAATGTTCGCTCTACGAAATCTGTCTGCCGCGCCTCACGGACGCTGAGTCCGCTCGGCGCGTCCAACGCTTCCAGAAGGAGTTGTGGTCAGCATGAATCCGTATCATCCACGCAATCGGCGGTGAGTTCCCATGCCAGAAATCCAACAAAATACACTCTACCTGCTGACGCCCGGCAGCTACGTCAATCGCGATCATCTCACGCTGCAAATCGAAGTGCCGGAGTATCCGCCCGACCTGCCAGTCGAAGAGCGCAATCCCAAGTCGGTGGTCGGCAATCGGAAGTTATCCGTGCCCATCCATCATCTCGAATCCATCTGCGTGTTCGGCCCATCGATAATCAGCCCGCCGGCGATGGATTTGTGTTGGGAACAGGGCGTCGCCGTCAACTTCCTTTCCGAGAACGGTTACTTTCAGGCGCGCGTCACCGGCGTGGCGGACACTAGCGTGATGCTGCGCCGCGCCCAGTTCCGCGCCGCCGACGATCCTACCAAGGCCACCGCCATCGCCCGCCAGATCGTGGCCGGCAAGATTCAGAATGCGCGTAACAGTCTTTTGCGCGCGGCTCGCGAAACCGATGACGTCGGGGAGAAACAACAACTGGAATCGGCGACCGAGGCGCTGGCGCGCAGCCTGCGCGAGTTGGAGACCGTGCGCCAACTCGACGCCGTACGAGGCAGTGAGGGCATTGCGGCGCAGATGTATTTCGCGGTGTTTTCTCTGATGATTAAGAAACAACGGAATGATTTCGCTTTCACGGCGCGCACCCGGCGCCCGCCACGGGACCGCGCCAATTGCTTGCTGTCATTTCTGTACGCGCTGGTGCGGCATGACTGCATTGCGGCCCTGACGTGCGTGGGGCTGGATCCGTTCGTGGGGTTTCTCCATGCCGACCGCCCCAATCGCCCGTCACTCGCGCTCGATCTCATGGAGGAATTCCGTCCATGGCTGGCGGACCGGCTGGCGGTGACCTTGATCAACCGCCAGCAGATTCAGCCTGACCACTTTGTGGCGCGCGAGGGAGGGGCGGTCGAGTTTACCGAGGCCGGCCGCAAGCTCGTCATCAAAACCTACCAAGAACGCAAACAGGAAACGCTGACCCATCCGGTTCTCGACCAGAATCTACGGCTCGGCCAGATGCCCTTTGTGCAGGCCCGGCTGTTGGCGCGTTACCTACGGGGCGACGTACCTGATTATCTGCCACTGATCCCGAAATGACAAGGATGGCGCCATGCTTGTGCTTGTGACCTATGATGTTTCGACTGTCGAGGCGGCCGGGAGACGCCGGTTGCGGCGTGTGGCTCAGGCCTGCAAGGATTATGGCACGCGCGTTCAGAAATCCGTTTTCGAGTGTCAGGTTGGCCAAAAAGAATGGGCACAACTGCGCGCCAGGCTCTTGCAGGAGATGGACATCGAAGAGGATTCGCTGCGTTTCTATTTCCTCGATGAAACCGTCAAGCAGCGTATTGAGCATCACGGCAACGCCAAGCCGGTGGACCTGAACGAACCGCTCTTGTTGTGACTCCCCACCGCGAACCCCAAGCGCCGTGCGGAGACGGTTGTGTTCGCGGCTCAACGCAACACGAGATCGTGACGGGAGTTGCAGTGTTCTTTGACAATCTACTTCGAGTGAGGCGAAACCAAACTGGCAAAGTCCGCGGGAACCTGTTAGTAAGATCCTGCGGCTGAGCACGAAAGCTTAGCCGCTGTCGCCCCGCTCGCGTGAGCGGGGCGCGGATTGAAACCTGAGTAATCGCGTCGTAGAACGCCTGCAAACCCGTCGCCCCGCTCGCGTGAGCGGGGCGCGGATTGAAACATTTGAAATGGTGATGCAGAACGGGGGAGAAGCGGGTCGCCCCGCTCGCGTGAGCGGGGCGCGGATTGAAACCGGTACAGTCACGGTCCCATTGTTGCTTGCGCTCAGGGTCGCCCCGCTCGCGTGAGCGGGGCGCGGATTGAAACAACCGAGCACTTTGTTCCGTTGCTCCGTCGTTGAGTCGCCCCGCTCGCGTGAGCGGGGCGCGGATTGAAACTACAGCCGCGGCGTTTATGCCGCCAGGCCAATCGGTCGCCCCGCTCGCGTGAGCGGGGCGCGGATTGAAACCCCGTCGGATTGCGGGAATTGTCGAGGAGCTCGATGTCGCCCCGCTCGCGTGAGCGGGGCGCGGATTGAAACCCCTGCAAGCACGGTGCGTTCTCCAACCAGTGCGGTCGCCCCGCTCGCGTGAGCGGGGCGCGGATTGAAACTGAACCCTGCTGATGGAATCCAGCATACCTACGGTCGCCCCGCTCGCGTGAGTGGGGCGCGGATTGAAACACCACCGAGCGGCCCCGGCAGCTTACCCCGGGCGCGGATTGAAACTACCGATTTCTGATGAACCTCGCGCCGCGTCTGCGTCGCCGTGATTCCAGAGAGCTTGAGGCGGCAGGCGATACTGATTGGCTTGACCCTGGGCCGCTGAAGGAGTTGACTCTGCGAGAGGCACGGAGGGTTCGGCGTATGAACAACGAAGCGTTAACGATACCAGCGCTGGAGGCATTGCTACGGGCGCCAACACTGGCAATTCTTGCCGTGGACAAACAAGGTTGTGTGATCCTGTGGAGCGCGTCTGCCACCCGCATGTATGGCTGGACGGAATCCGAGGTGCTCGGACGTTTCCTCCCCATCGTTCCGGAGGAACAGCGCCAAGCGGTTCACGATCGGATTCGGCGCGAATTGAAGGGCGAGACCTTCGGCATGCTCGATGTGCGGGGCCTTCGACGCGACGGCTCGCTGGTCGATGTCAGCTTGTGGACCACCCCGCTGCGAGATGCCGAGGGCGAGGTCATTGGGATGCTGGGGCTGCATGTCGACATCACTGCGCGCCGGCGGGTGGAAGGCGCCCTACGGGAAGCCGAGGCGGAGCTGCGTCGGGTGCTCGCCGCGGTGTCGGACTACATCTATAGCGGCGAGTTCGATTCCGATGGTCGGTTTTTTTACCACTATTACTCCCCTGCGGTGGAACGGATCATGGGCCGGTCGCCGTTGTTCTTTCTGACGGGTCCGGAGCGATGGCTGAGCGCAGTCCACCCCGAAGACCGTCATTCATTGGCGCAAGCATTCGCTCGGTTGCAGAGCGGCCAGTCGACCTCGGAGGAAAAAGAGTATCGCATTATCCTGCCCGATGGGGCGATCCGGTGGGTGCGGGACAGCGTCATCATATCCCAAGGGACGGGGGCGCGTCGTTTCGTGAACGGAGTCGTGAGTGATATCACTGCGCGCAAGCAGTCGGAGGAGGCGTTGCGAGAGAGCGAAGCGCGATTCCGCGGGATCTTCATGGATGCGCCCAGCGGCATCGTGCTGGTCTCGCGCGAGGGGCGGTTTCTGCACGCGAATCCAGCCTTTTGCGAGTTTCTCGGATATTCGGAGCCGGAGCTATTCAGCAAAACGGTTGGAGATGTCACACATCCCGACGACCGGGAGCGGACCAGCGAGGTCAGGCAGGCGGCGTGGGAGGGGCAAGAGCCCTTGGTCAGCAGGTTGGAGAAGCGTTACGTCCGCAAGGACGGTCGCGTGGTATGGGGCGAAGTCAGTATTTCGTTGGTCCGCGATGCAAGAGGGCAAGCCGTGCATTCCATTTCTCATGTGCTGGACATCACGGAGCGCAAGCTGGCCGAGGCGGCACTGAAGCGAAGCGAGGAACGGTTTCGGGCACTCATCCAGCACGGTTTCGATGCCATTGCCGTAGTCAGGGCGGATGCAACAGTTCAGTTCGCCAGCGAGTCCACTTCGCGCGCACTGGGCTACGAGCCGGATGATTTGGCAGGGCGCGATGCTCTCGAATTCGTTCACCCCGAGGATCTGGCGCGCATCACGGAGGCGTTTAATGAGCTGCTCCAATCTCCCGGGGGCAACATGAACGAACAGTTTCGGTGTCGACATAAAGACGGCTCGTGGCGCTGGCTTGAGGTCTCGGGCACGAACTGCCTTGCGCAGCCGCATGTGGACGGCATCATCCTCAATTACCACGACATCACGCCGCGCAAACAGACGGAGGAAGTGTTGCGCGAAAGCGAGGAAAAATACCGGACTCTGGCCGAGTCGGCCCCCGATGCGATCTACATCATCAATCGGGAAGACCGTGTGCAATACGCGAATACCCACGCGGCCAGCATGATAGGAAAGACGCCGCAAGAGTTGGTCGGCAGGCGAAGAGCCGATTTGTTTCCGCCAGAAACATCCCAACACCAGCGTCGCGAAATTGAAGCGGTCTTTGAATCTGGCAAGCCGCGGCACGTCCAGAACAGGACCTCCGTTCCCGGAGGCGAGTTGTGGCTGGACACGCAGCTGGCTCCGCTCCGCGGCACCGGAGACGCGGTGAGGGCGGTAATGGGCATCTCGCGCGACGTCACGGATCAAAAGCGGGCCGAGGAGGCGCTGCGGCAGAGCGAAGAGCGATATCGAACCATGGTGGAAGCAATTCCGTATCCTGTTTGGCGGTGCAATGCCGAGGGTCAGCCGGTGGATGGCAACATTCGGTGGTGCGAATACACGGGCCAGACACCTGAAGAAGCGCTCGGCAACCGGTGGGTGGAAGCGCTGCATCCCGATGACGTGGGTGGTGTGCTGCAAAAAATGCAGGAGGCCATCGCCAATAGGGGAGTCTACCAAGCGGAATACCGGCTGCGCCGGGCGTCGGACGGTAGCTATCGCTGGCATTTGGGCCGCGGCCTGCCGGTCAAAGACAAGGACGGCCTGATCCTGTGCTGGTTCGGCAGCGCCGTCGACATCGACGACCAGAAGCGGGCGGAAGAGACCTTGCGGCGGGCGCACGACGAACTCGAGAAACTCGTCGAGGAACGGACCGAGGATCTCGTCCGAGCAAATGCTGCGTTGGTACAGGAAGTCACCGAGCGCCAGCACGCGGAAGAGGCGTTGCGAGAGTCTGAAACCAGATACCGGACCTTGGTGGAGGAAATCCCCGCGATCACTTACATCGCGGCGCTCGACGAGGCCAGCACCACATTGTATATCAGCCCTCAGGTCGAGCAGGTGCTCGGATTCACCCCCGCCGATTACCGAGCCAATCCGGACAGTTGGCGTCAGCACGTGCATCCGGCCGATAGCGAGCGGGTCATGGCGCAGCTGCGACGCACCCAGCGGAGTGGTGGCCCGTTTGACTGCGAGTATCGGATGTTGGACCACAGCGGAAATGTCGTCTGGGTCCGCGACAAAGCGGTTGTGGTTCGTAACGAGGCGGGTCAACCTCTCGTCCTGCAGGGGGTCATGCTGGACGTTACCGAACGACTCCAGGCCGAGGAGACCATGCAGTTGCAGAGCACCGCGCTGGAAGCCGCGGCCAACGGCATCGTCATCACCGACCGGGAGGGCCGCATCCTCTGGATCAACCCGGCCTTTGCGAAGTTGACGGGATACAAGCCCTCTGAGGTCATCGGCAAGAACCCGCGTGTGCTCAAGTCAGGCCAGCACACCAAGGCGTTTTACCGAAACCTGTGGCAGACTGTGCTTTCAGGTCGGGTATGGCACGGGGAAATCATTAACAAACGCAAGAACGGCAGCCTGTACACCGAGGAGATGACCATTACCCCGGTGTGCAATGCCGCGGGCGAGATCACGCATTTCATTGCCATCAAGCAGGACATCACGGAGTGGAAATTGGCTGAAGAGTCGCGACGGTACCTTGCCGCAATCGTCGAGTCCTCGGAGGATGCAATCGTGAGCGCGGCTCTCGGTGGAACAATCGCGAGTTGGAATGCGGCCGCGCAGCGGCTCTACAACTATGCCGCCAAGGAAATCTTGGGACGCTCGGTCTTCACCCTCGTCCCCCGCAACCGCAGAGCGGAGATACGTGAGATTCGGAAGAAGGTCCAAGGCGGCGAACGTCTACAACACTACGAAACGGTTCGCCTCAAGAAAGGAGGATTTCCGGTCGACGTCTCAGTCACAGCGTCTGCTATCAAGGACGATTCGGGCCGGGTCATCGGAATATCCACAATTACCCGCGACATCAGCGAGCGGAAGGAGTTGGAGCGGGCGGTTGTCGAGGCCAGCAGCCAGGAACAGGCCCGCATCGGGCAGGATTTACATGACGGCGTCTGCCAGGAGCTCACGGGTATTGGCTTTTTGTGGAAGGCGGTCGAACGGAGCGTGGCGGAACGAGCCTTGCCCGATCCTGCTACGGTGGCGGAGATCGGCCGATTGATCACCAAGACGATTCGTGAGGCCCGCGATCTGGCGCGGGGATTATGCCCGGCGGAGCTGGAAAGTAACGACCTCGGCGTCGCGCTGAAAAGCCTCGGCTCGTTGATGGAACGCCTGTTTGCCGTATCCTGCGTGGTGCGATGTCAACAATCCGTGCTCTTGGCCGACAAGGCGGCTACGACGCACTTGTACCGGATTGCCCAGGAAGCTGTCAGCAATGCAATCCGCCATGGCCAGGCCACCCGGATTTGGATTCGGCTTGTTTGGAAAAAGAACAAGCTCACGCTTCGGATCAGGGACAACGGCAAAGGTTTCTCAAAACGACAGGCCGTCAAGCGGGGCATCGGGATACGTAGCATGAGGTACCGCGCCAACCTGATCGGTAGCTTGCTAGCCATTGAAAGCCAGCCTGGCGCCGGTACCATCGTGACCTGCGTCTACACCCAGTCCAGCACACAACCCGTTGGTAAGGCCCGTTTACACAACCGGGACTAAATTAGCGGTTTCCACGATAGCGGGGCTTGGCGCACCGTGGTAGCATGTCTTGCCTTGACAGGAGAGGCTCTTGCGCGTAAGCGCAGGGAAACAGCGTCAAGACGCGCGGCAAGAAGTCGATACCATGAATCGAAAACTCGGCGCGCAGAAGACCAAGTACCGGGTGTTTCTTGTCGACGATCATCCGATCGTCCGGCACGGCCTTATCCAGCTGATCAACCACGAGCCGGACCTGATGGTTTGTGGAGAATCGGAAAGCGGGTCGAACGCGCTGGCAACCGTGAGCGCTGCCGAGCCGGACGTGGTGGTGGTTGATTTGACGCTGAAGGACAGCAGCGGGTTCTCGCTTATCAAAAACCTGAATGCGCTGGATTCCAAGTTACCCATCTTGATCCTCACCGTCCACGAGGAATCCTTGTACGCGGAGCGGTGTCTACGGGCGGGGGCCAAAGGTTACCTCATGAAAGATGAGGCAATGGAAAACGTGTTGATCGCGATTCGCCGCGTCCTCAGCGGTCAGGTCTATCTGAGCGAGAAAATGCAATCCAAGGTATTCCGCAGTTCCGGGAAGCAGAGTGAAGCGGTGATCGGGTCGCCCTTGGACAAGCTGAGCGACCGCGAGTTGGAGGTTTTTCGATTGCTCGGACAGGGGATGGGCACAAGACAGGTCGCTGATCTGTTGCACCTGAGCATCAGCACCGTGGAAAGCCACCGGGCGAGAATCAAAGAGAAGTTCGATCTGAAGAATGCCATCGAATTGGTCCGGCACGCGGTCAAATGGGTGGAAACCGAGCGCTTGGGCGCGCTGGATTCTCCCAGTCAGCGGTATGATGAAACAGAATCCTGATTTGGGCAGACCGGTGTGTCCGAGTGTGCCCTGGCAGTGGTCGGGGGTTCCCGCCGGCGTGGACGCCCAATTGCAGAAACGCAGCATGGTGGTCGAACGGAAGCACGTGACCTTCGATCTCCGAGAGAATTCACGCGGCCGGTTTCTGCGGATTGTCGAGGAGGTCGGTGGTCGCCGAAACGCCATCATCATTCCCATGACCGGAATCGAGGGTTTCCGGGATGCGCTGTGTGAAGTCATCGAGTTCAGCAAGACGCTCTCTCCCAGGGCCTGATTTCGAGGCGTTGCCTGCTCCTGTCGCCCTGCCGCAACACAACCAGCCGCCAACCTCGCGCCCGAGGCTGCTCGCCAATTCTCTGGGCTGGACGACGGGTTACAGCAGCCGGCCTCTGCGTTGAAAGACCTGAGGCGCGACGTTGCTCGACTTGGGCTGAGCAGAAGCCGTTTGCTTCCTTGTCGCGGTCGCCGTATCATGCGGGCGTTCCATTGCAAGGCCCGGGTGGCGGAATGGCAGACGCATCGGACTTAAAATCCGAAGGTGGGTTAAACCACCGTGGGGGTTCGACTCCCCCCCTGGGCACCCCCAAGAGGAATGGTTGAGGGGCGATGGTCCATGGAAGACGGGAGACGGATTGAACATCTAGGCGTCTAACGTTCCGCGCGGAGCATCGGGCATCAAGGATCGAGAATCCGGTCCCGAATGCCTTTGAACAAGCATCTACCATCCTGAATCGAGCACCTTGACCCCGGCTCCCGACTCCCATGCCTGAGCTTCCTGAAGTTCAAATCCTGGTGAACCAACTGGCCCGGCAGTTGACGGGGGCCCGCATTCGGGCTGTGGAAGTCCGCGACGCGAAGATCGAACTCCCGCGGCGCGTCGTTGGACGGAAGATTCAAGGGGTACGGCGGCGCGGCAAGAACATCATTTTTGATCTTGCCGGCGGATTGCATCTGCTCGTCCACTTGCGCATGACGGGTTGGTTCGAGTTTAGCGAACCGAAGCATTATCGCGTCGCCGTTCGAACAGGCAAGGGGACGGCGTACTTCGAGGATCGGCGGCGGCTTGGCGTAATGAAGGTGTTGACGTCCGCCCAGTTGCTGCGCACGCTGGCTGCACTCGGGCCCGACCCGCTGGTCGACGGCGGCAATCTTTCGCGGCTGGCGAAGACGTCACGGGCGATCAAGGTCGCGTTGCTCGACCAACAGTTGATCGCGGGGGTCGGCAACATCTACGCCAGCGAGTCGCTCTGGCGTGCGCGGATCGACCCGCGACGCCGGGCGGACCGGCTGGGCCCCGCGGAGTTGAACGCCTTGCGGCGGGGAATCATTGGGTCGATCCGTCAGGCGATCGGCTACGGCCCGGATATTTTCGAGGCGCAACAGTTCGCGGTGTACGGTCGGCAAGGGAAACCGTGCCGCCGCTGTGGGTCGCGCATCCGGCACATCGTCCAGGCGCAGCGCAGCACGTTTTACTGCGCCACCTGCCAGCGATAGTATCACTTGCGAAACCCACCTCGGTGCAGCTAGATTGTTTCAGGACAAAGGAGAATGTGATGAAAGTGCGTGTTATGATTGTCGCCGTGAGCTGCGTCGTGGTTTTTGCCGCCGCGGCCAGCAGGGCGCAAGTGATCATTCGGGGCACGGAATCCTCCGACCAATCCACCTCCAGTTCGCGCGTCAACATCATTACGTCCGATCGGCAGGTCGTGCCACTGATCAAGGAGACCAGGAAAGCGGAGACAGCTGATGGCGCTCAGCGCACTGAATCCATTACCCGCCTGCGTCTCAACGACGGCGACTATTTCGATTGGCGGCAGAATACAACGGTGAAGAAAGAAGTGGCGCCCGGCATAACGGAGATCTCTAACGATGTCGTCCAACGGGACCGTCAAGGCGGTGAACAGACCACCGAACGGTCGCTTGAGACGGTCGTCAAGACTGATAGCGGCGAGAAGTCACAGACGAAGGTGTACACGCCGAACAGCAGTGGCGGACTCGTGCTCGACCACGTAGTGGACGCCACCACTGTCAGGGGAGCGGACGGCGAGGCCGAAACGACCCGCAACGAGCAGGTCGCCGACGTCAATGGGAATCTCGTTCTCAAGAAGCAAGCGGACGAGGTGACGACCGAGGTGGGGCCGAACGAGACGGTGACGACGACAAAGATGAGATCGGCGAATCATCTGACCGGCCAGCTTGCCGTTACGGAGGAATCGACGACCTCCACCCGGACGGATGGCGCCACGAAGCAGATTGAAACGGTTGTGCGCAAACCGGGACGCACCGGCTGGGAAGTCACCGGCCGCACGACGACTACGGAGACCGCCGCCCCGGACGGTTCGGTCAACCGCGAGACAGTCGAATCGGGCCGCTCCCTGTACTCGACTTATACGGGGAACCAGATGTTGGAACCGCTGGTGCCGGAACGCAAAGTCATCGAGCGTGAGACACGCCAGCCTGATGGCACGGTGGTCGTTCAACGCGACGTGTTTCGGCGCGATGTCAACGGGGACTGGAAACCCGAGACATTCTCCACGAACCAACCCTCGATAGGAATGGGGGAACGCACCTCGCCACCCGCGCGGACGGAGCCCCAAGCCACGCCTGAGGGTGCTGAGCCACCGCCGTCGCCGGCCGAAGGTCAGTAATTACAGTCGTTCGCGCCCCGCGTAGCCCGCATCGAGGTCGTGCCAGAACTCAATGTCGTCTTCATCGAGTTCCCAGCACAGAAACACTTCGCGCCCATTGCGCAAGTGGGGAAAGTCGACGAGACCGCGGTCGAAGTCTTTGATCTGCACCCCCATTTCCTGGAGGCGCTGGAGTTGGAGATTGAGCTGCAGCATGTCCATCAGCAAGACGGAGACGTTCTTGCCGCCGACGTCGGTTCCCGTTTGCTGCAGCTTTTTGCCGAGGTCCGCGTCGGTTCTCTGCACGACGTCGTGGCGGTGATGCATGTCCTTGAAGATGCGGCGGAGTTGAGGCAGCAACGCCCGCGCCTCGTCGAGCGTGAAATGTTTCTGGAAGTGGTACATCGTCCCCGAACCTAAATCCGATGTCCCAATCTCGAAGCCCGAAGGCACGCGGAACAGTCGACAATGGGAAGTCGAGGCACGAGCATGTTCCGTTTCCTGCCCTTACCGGTTTTGCGATTCCTTCGGGTTCTGGATTTCGGATTTCAAGCCGCGTTGGTCGATCCCGTTGCGTGCCGTATTCCACGCCAACGTCGCACACTTGACGCGCACGGGGAATTTCAACACCCCTTCGAGAGCTTTGAGGTCGCCCATCTCGCGCCCGCCGAATGGGGCTTCGCCCCGCATCATTTTGAGAAACGAATCGATCAATTGACGGGCCTCGCCGACCGTCTTGCCAACCAGTTTCTGCGTCATGATCGACGCCGACGCCTGACTGATGGAACAACCATGACCATCGAACTTCACCTCGGCGATCCTCCCGTCCTTGACGCGTGCGGTGACTTCGATCTCGTCACCGCACAGGGGATTATATTCCCGGGCCTGAAAATCAGCGGGATCGACCTTCCCCTTGTTCCGGGGTCGTCGATAGTGATCGAGGATGATTTCCTGGTAAAGTTCCTCAAGCATCGCGCGGTAAGTTACCACAAGATACTTGCCCGCAAAGGAAAAACCTCCTCGGCCTCTTCAGAACCGCCGCGACGCCGTCCCGCCCGCGCTCTTTGGTCGTCTACCGCACAACGATGCGGTACGCGTGCCCGCGCGCACAGACACGGACGACTCCACGGTTCAACAGATCGGCCACCGCCAGACTCGCCTCAAGGTCGTTCCGAGAGAACTGCGACACGATGCGAACCACGTCCGAAAGCTTGAGCTGTCTCTTCCTACGATTCATCATAATCGTCACCCAACAGATTAGACGCACGCCGCCCCCAATCTGTTTCAAAAAATCTTGGGAAAGTGGGGGACGTGCAGATTTGCGGGGAAAATGCCAGTATCTGGCGGCTCAACTGGGGCGAGGATCCCGCAAATCAAGCGGCCTTTCGCCGAATAGGACTGAGTTGGACAGGCGTACGGGATGAACCTCCCTGGCAGTGGACCAGTTGAGGGGACGCTTGGCGAAACGGAAGTGGCCAACTCCTGTCGTGAATCGAAGGACAGCAGCTGCTTTCTCAAGCGGGCGATTTCGAGCACGGGACGCTTGTTGCCGGGGCGTGTCTTGTGAACGGACAGGTTCGTCACGCGATTATTGGAAACCCCAAAGCACAACTGGCTTTTCTACTTGACGGAATTTCCACAGTCGCGGTAATGTGCAGCCCAGTTTGGGAGAAGGTGGGTGAGGAAGACGTGGGAGAAAGAAGGCATTGAGCAGTGTGCGCAGCGCGGTGCTTGCCTACCAGCCTCTCAACCGAGCCATTGTTCGTTAAGTAGCTACACAACAAAGGTAAGGGAAGGCTTATGAACGAAAAAGTTCCTGCCACGAAGTTGAAGGCTCAGCGGAAGTACGTGAAGCCAGCGACGAAGAAGCACGAGCCGGTCAAGGTCGTTCAGGGGTCGGGCGGCGGCGGCTGTGGCTCTCTCTATTACACGAGCCTGTACTACCTCTAGAGTTCTTCGCCAGACGTTTACGTAACGTTGCCGTGCGCAGGGCCCGGTAGTTGAGCGCCGTCCGTCCGTCTCAGGCACGGGGGGCGGGAACTTAGCTTTGGTTCTGCAAGCGTTTTGTGGTGGAGCAAACTGCGGAGTAGTGTAGCCCGCGGCAAACCGGTGCGCAGCGTGGTGTTCGTCCCGCTCCCAAGGTATTTGCCCTGTTTACCGAGTGAGGAGAGCTTGTTTTGCTCTTTGGGGATTGGGCAGAATTGAAACAGGCGCAGGGGTTCGGCGCAATTCGAGTTCCAACGGAGGACGTGGATCGTGTGAGCACTCGGAGTATGAGTGTGCGATTTGTCGATGTCGGTCCCTGGTCGATTGCCGTTGAGAGCGATTTGCCTGAAGTCCATGAGGGGCTGTCGCGGAATTTCAACCGGCGCTATTCCGAGAGTGGCCCCAGACCGTCGCAAACTCTTCTGACTTGTCGAGTCATCAGCGACGCTCAGGCCTACCAGTCCGCCGCGAAGACGGTGGACTTTGGGGGTCCTGCGATCGAGGCCAGCAGGGGAGTTACGATCCGCTACGGTTTTGAACCCTCGAAGACTTGGCTTCACGTCACGAAAACCGCCATAATTGAACTCGACGCATCCAAGCCGACAGAATGCCGGGTGTTGTTGCATCCCAATGTGCCGTCTTCCTATGCTGAACGAGCGAGACCCGGCGTGGAGGAATTAATCGCGTGCCCGGAGGCGTTTTTTTATCCAATGTTGGTTGAGTGGATCCGGAATTTCGACGCCTGTCTGGTTCACTGCGGGGCGGTGGCCGTGAATGGAAGCGCCGTGTTTCTCAATGGCCCCCCGGGAAGCGGGAAATCAACGCATGTGTTGCGGATGCTCACGAGGGGCGCGTCGTTTGTGGCAGACGACCTCGCTTTTCTTCACGCAGGTGCAGGTGGCTTACGCCTCCTACGATTTCGCGAAGTGGCGAACGTGAATACGCGCACATTGGAGATGTTTCCCGAACTCTCGCACCTGCGCGACGCGCCCGTCCGAGGTGACGGGAAATACTGCGTCAGCATCGCAGAGCGGTTTCCCCAAACAGCGATAACGGATGCCGGTCCGGGAGTCGTACTTCGCCTCCACCCCGGCGAGACCCCCACCATCAAGCGTGTCCCGCCGGAGCGGGTGCTGGACGACATGCATTCAATGGCTTGGTTTGGCTCCCGGCCTGTGGCGAACCGGACCCACTTTGGCATCCTCTGCGACTGGCTGTTTCAGTGTCCGCAATGGTATGTCTCCCGCGCGTACATGCGGGATTGCCTGGATGAGTTGATGTTGCGCCTGGACTGTGGCGAGGCCCTGCGGGGGAAGAGATGATTCGGGTTGCCAAGTTGTACGCCGATCTGCGGACGCAGGCGTCCCATCAGTGGACGCTGTCCATTTTGGGAAGGTCGCTGGTGGTCTACGCGCGCTCTGACGAACTGGCGACCGCCGCCTGCCGGTCCATGTCCCGCTGGCGGACGCCGGCCCTGGAAGTGGGGTCCAAACCTGACGAGGTGTGCGTCGTGGAGTTGTCCTCTCGCTCAGCCTTTCAAGTCAACACCGCGGGAGTAACGGCTTCTCGATCTTTTCAGCTTCCGAACGTGGGAACCTTTCTTGTCTATAACTTGGATGACGGCTCTGCCGTCGTCCAACCAGGCCGTGGTGTGTTTCTCTGTTCAACAGCGGGTGAGATGGTTTGGCTGATCGACGACGCACTTCTGGCTCAAGAGCGGGATCGGTGGCCCAACCTGACGGATCTCGCCATTGTCATTACTGCGGAAGTCCTGCGCCGAGTCGGCTGTTTTCTGGCTCATGCCGGCGGCGTTGGACGACGGGGACGGTGTCTTCTTCTGACCGGCGAATCAGGTTCTGGCAAGACGACCTTCACCGTTCGAAAGGCGATGGAAGGATGGGATTTTTATGGAGACGACATGGTAATTGTCGGACAAGATCCGGATGGTCGGTGGCGGATTCATCCATTTTGGAGACCGGTCCATTTGACTCCGAGCACGCGTGAACTTCTCGGCAGCCCGCGGATGCAATCGATGGGTCTTACCACGAGCAACAAGTTTCAGTGCGACATTACCGAGTTGGTGTCTGTCATCCGGCCAGTTCCAGGCTTGGTCGAAGCCGTCATCAACCTCCGGCCCGGTTGGCATCCGGAAATGCTTCAACCACTCTCCAAAGCAGATGCATTGTCCACCCTCGGCGCCACGTTTCTGTCGGGATTCAATCCGCGCGCCGCCGAGCACGACCTCGAGAATCTGCTTGAGTTTCTGACCACAACACCCGTTTACCAAGCGTCTTGGTCAAGCGGCTCTCAAGCCGTAGACCATCTTCTCGCCGACGGAAGGGCCCATGCTGACGACCAATAGGTCACGGGACGGGGCGGAGTTGGAGACGGCCAGCCCGGAACAACCGGACTCCTCGCGCTCCGGCAGACCGGTGGGGCCCGGTCGCATTCCGAGATGGATCGGGTGGTTGATTCCCCGCGCCCGATATGCTCCTCGAGCGGAGCAAGTGGAACATGCCGGCATGAATCTCGGCCTGTCGCTGCGAATGGATCTCGCGGCGCCGGTCTGGCTCAAGGCGAAGGGCACCAGCATGTTTCCATGGCGGATACCGGGCTGCGAGGTGAGAATCGAGCCGGCAGGGCCTGCGCTGGAAGTTGGGTTGATCGTCGTCTTTCGTCGCGGAGCGAAGCTGTACTACCATCGGGTCATCAAACAAGTAAGCAGCAGCCAATGGCAGACCAAGGGCGACACGTTGATCGACTCAGACGATCCGATTTCCGACAACGACATCGTCGGTCGCGTTACCGCCGTCCGACGTGGAAACTGCGTCCGAGCGGCCCGACCTGATGCTGACGCGGCTTGGCTCTCCGACCGTCTGGGAGGTTTCTTTCGTCGCCTCGGTCCGTCTTCGGGATGCGTGGCGCGGTTTGGTAGGCGTGCGCTCTACTTGGCGGTGCTGTTGAATGCTTGGCCATTTCGGCGCCTGTTGGCGCGACAGGAGTTCGGGTCCGGCACTGAGGAGGCCGCCCGGGTAATCGACGAGGGCTGACAATGGCGAACTTGATGATCACGACGGGCTGCAATTTTCGCTGTCCCTACTGTTTTGGGCTCGACCTGTTCGGCGCCGGGCAACTGCGGCAACACATGTCGATCAAGCTGTTCCGAGAGATCATGGCTTGGATCGATCGTGCGGCGGTGACGGAAATGGACATTCACTTGATGGGTGGAGAGCCAACGCTTCACCCTGCCTTCGGGGACATGGTCGAAGAATTGGTGAGTCGGGGGCGAAAAACAGTGGTGTTTTCGAATGCGGCCGCGCCGCTCGACGACCTGCTGATCCGGCGAACGGCCGAACTCGGGGTCTCATGGATTGTGAACTGCAACCCCCCGGCTACCTACCGCGACAACCAACTCGAACTGCTGCGACGGCATCTGGGCTTGCTGCGACGGGCCGCCGCCATCACCTTCAACTTCACTGATGGGCAAACGCCGTACCAGCATGTATTTGACTATATCGAACAATACGACCTCAAGCGTGCGATCAAGCTGGGGGTGGCCTTGCCGACGTTGGAGCATCGCAATGCTTCTGCCGAATGGGACAATTTGCCATCCATCGCCCTTCATATCTTGGAACTCATACGCCAGGCGCGTCGCCGCGAGATCACCGTGGAATTTGAGTGTGGTGTTCCCTATTGCCTGTTCAGCGAGGAACAGCACGGCGAGCTGCGGGACGGTGCCGTCAGCCACTGCGGGTCTCGGCTCGATATTACCCCCACCGGGGAGGTCATCAACTGTTTGCCTTTGTTCCGAGTCGCCGCCGTTCCTTTCCACCGGTTTCAGAATTACCGGCAGGCGAGAGAATGGTTTCAACGCATGCTGGCGCCGTATCGTCAAGTCGGCAGTGCGTCCCGATGTCTGTTGTGCCAGTATCGGCTGGAGGGCCGCTGTTCTGCCTGCTTGGCTTACGGCCTGGGCGAATACAGCCGGATTCCTTTGCCTCCGCTGCCAAGCAGGGAACCGGACGAGTCCGCGGGACCTGGGTTGGCCGCTGATCGGGAACTTATCACATGAGAGAGCGATGGCTCTCAACTACGTTGGCTTGGGCAACCGGCCTCCAGTTGCGGCGGCCGGAGCGGCTGGTTTTCGAGACGAGTAGCCGCTGCAATTGCCGATGCCCTATTTGTGAAGCGAGTGAAGACCGACCGGGCCGTTTGCGCGGGTGCATGGAGTGGGACCTTTTCATCGGGTTGGCCGACGAAGCTGTGCGGCTTCGTCCCGCAATGGTTTGCCTGCACGCCGGGGGCGAACCGTTGCTGCATCCGCGCATCGCCGACATGGTGCAGGAGCTTCACCACCGCAACTTGCTCACTCACTTGTGTACCAACGGCCTGTTGCTGACCCCGGAAATGGCCGGGCGGTTGGCATTGGCCGGGCTCGACTCGCTCGTTGTTTCTCATCCCGGCATCACACGCGAGAACTACGAAGCTTGCCGCGGGTGCGCGCCTCAGGATGGCGAAGATGGGCGGTTGGCGAACGCGATTACGGCCTTCGGGGAGGAGGGGGGGAAACTGATTCTGCGAACGACGGTTCTTCCCCGCTTTGTCCCGTCGGGGTCGAATGACGTGATCGAGTTTCTCCGGAGATGGCTCGACGTTCCTGGCTTGAACACGATCGAATTCACCGGGTACCAGCCTTGGCCCCGTCATTTCCGGGAGGATTTGCTCAGAAAGGTGTATCGCATGCCCCGCCGCTGCCAGGTGTCACTCGACAGCATGTGCGTGCTCTGGGATGGAACCATAACGCCTTGTTCGCACGACATCGGCGGATGTCTGGCGATCGGGCGCTGGCCGGACGTTGCACTCCGCGACGCGTATAACTGCGGCCGAACGCGGCGAGTCCGGAGGGGGAACCTTCGACGCTCCAAGCGTGCCGAACTGTGTACCCGGTGCCTGCTGGCGCACAGCCCGGCCCCGCTTGCGACCGTTCGCGTCGACGAGTGGAGAGAAGTTCCCGATGAAAGCAAGGAAACCTGGGTTCGCGCCACTGGCCGTCATTGCTGGAACGTGCTCAGGGCTTGAGAGGAGAATGGAGTAACGGAAGGAGAAACGTCATGTGGAAATCCAAAGAACATGTCGCTTGGCGCAGCAAAGACAATCTGCTGGTCGTCCTCGACACGGTGTCCGGACACTATTACACGCTGAACGAGGTAGCGGTTGACTTGTGGCGGGGCCTGTTTGAGGAGAAGAAAAGCTTCGAGGCCGTGGTCAACGACATCCGAGCGCGTTACCCGGACGCTCCTGAGATTCCGGAGCTGGAGGCCGACTGCCGCGAATCGCTGGCTTACTGGAGCTCGGAAGGACTCGTAGAACAGTCGAACGGGTGAGATTCGCCAACCGAACGCATGCCCAACATCCTTCTGACCAATTCGTGTAATCGACGGTGCCCGTACTGCTTTGCGCGCGCCCAGGTCACCCTTGGCGTCTGCCGGGCGGCTTGGGAAATGAGCGAAGCGGAGCTGGATACGGTGCTGGGGTATCTCGATTTCCGGCGCGACGTGGTGTCATTGTTGGGCGGCGAACCGACGCTCCACTCACGGTTCGCAGAGATTGTCAGCGAAGTCGCCGCACGACGCTTCCTGATCAAAGTGTTCACGAATGGCACAACGCCTCGTCTGCGGAGCATTGCCGCGTCGGCTTGCCACGATGAACTGCATCTGATCCTAAACCTCAATCGCCCGGAGTCGTACGGCGGATCTGAGTGGGCGGAAATCGAGGAGAACGCCCGGCACTTCGGGCAGCGGATGAGCCTTTCCTTTAACGTCTACGAGCCGAATTTCCGTTGGGACCACCTCCGGGATGTGATCCTCCGTGGAAACCTGACGCGGCGCATTCGGATTGGCATCGCGCAGCCCATTTACGGCTTGGGCAACACGTACTTGACCGAAGAGGTTGTTCCCGAAGCTTGTGCGCGTCTGGTAGACATGGCGGTCGACCTGGCGAAGGACGGCATCTCGCTCGGGTTGGACTGCGGCTTCAGGGGGTGTGCGTTCACCAATCGTCAGCGCGGCGTCCTGCTTGAATGCGGCGCTCAGCTTCTCTTTGACTGCAAGCCTGTCCTCGATATCGGTCCCGACTTGATGGTTTGGCGCTGTTTTCCTTTTTCCGCGACTCCCGGCGTTCGTTTGCTCGATTTCCGTTCCCTACGGGAAGTGGCCGAGCATTTCGATCAAGTCTGGGCTCAAGCGATGGTCCTCGGGAACACGCCGAACTGTCGCAGTTGCTCCCACTTCGGCCGCATTTGCCGAGGCGGATGCTTGTCCAGGACCGTCAACCAGCGCTTAACCCCAGCCCTTTTATGATCAGCATCGAACTCGACACTCACGGTGTTGTGGATGCGGTTGATCCCTCAGTGCGCGAGGTGACGGAAGCGCTACGGCTGTTGCTGAACCGGTGCAACGAGGAGAACATTCGGGATGTCACCTTGCGGTTGCCAAGAGCGGCTACCGGAGACCTCGAACCGGCGTTGCGCCCTCTGATGGACCGGCCCTTCCGCTTTTCGGCTTGGTTCCGAACGCCGCCTCCCGCCCGGCTCGCTGAGCTCTTCGTCTCCGCGGGTCATCACATCACAATCGCGGAAACGGTGGGCCCGGACCGCAGCGTGCTCCGTGGTGTGATGAACAGTCCCGCCTACGCCTCTGGCATGCCGTCGCAAGTGGATTTGTTCCTTGCGATGCCCCCGCCTCCACCCAGCCCGGCGGAGGTGCTCAACGGATTTGTGCCCCGCGCCAAAACCAGCATCACGCTCGGGGCCGCGTGGAACGATGTGGAGTCGGGGCCATCTGCCATGACGATTTCGGAGGAAAAGGAATGGGTAGAAGTTCTGTTGAGAATGGCGACATGGCTTACAGCGCGTGAGGCAACCGTCTACTTCGCCTGCGGCCTGCCTCTGTGCATGTTTTCGACCGAGCAACTTGGCCGGTTGGCACTTCTAAAAGTTCCGGCGCCGTTGGCTTCATGCACGCCCGACCTCGTCGTGACCTTGGATGGCCGTATGCGTGCGTGTCCTCGATTGCCGGCGACCGGGTGGGTAGCGATGCCGGCGGGCGTTGGCCTGCGCGAGTTGGCCGGTCAACTCCTCGGTCCGTCCGAAGTCTTCGCCGGATTCTGTGGTCGGGCGAGCGAGTGGGATTGCCGGAGCCTGGCCACCGGCGGCTGTGGCGGCGGTTGCCGAGCCCACAACGCACTGGGCTGGCGTACGGGAAGTGGAGTTACCGCTTCTTCTTCACCGTGGGATTCGGCAGGACACGTTCGCTGATTGGGAGACGGCCGTCGAGCGCCTGGCGCAATTCGGCGCGGTAAAGCCACAGGAGGCGGACTTCCTCGGGGGGAAGCGTCGCGAATGCTTTCTCCGTTTCCCGTACGTCGCGCTGGCACTCTTCGACAACCGCAAGGGTGCGCGCCTTTTGTGCTTCGGTCTGCGAAGGATCGCCTTCAACAGCGACCTTGGTCTCGGCGAGTTTCTCCAGGAGACGGCTGGAATTGCCGCCCATACCCAGCATTTTGTAAGCGACAAGCACGTGGCTGAGCACGTAGGCGAATCGTTCCGGTTCCCAGCCACGATCCCGGAGGAACCGGACCGCCTCGGGGAACTGCGCCACGGAGTTGGGGTTTTCCGCCAGGTGTTCAATAAGCTGATTCGGGGCGCCAGTCTTGGCCCATTCCAGAAATGGAACGCTGTCAGCCACGAACCGCTTGAGGTCGCTGGTGCTGAAAGGCCCGTCGGCGACTGTCGCCTGGACGACTGGCAACCCAAACAAGGCAGCGCTCGTAAGCCACAGGAAACACCAGCTCCGTTTATTCAATTTGTTCATTCTGTTCAGAGCCAAGTCCAAGCATTCCGAGAGTTAGAAGTAGCGTTCGAGCCAGGCGGCAATCGTGGCCACTCCCCAAAGCCAGGCGATGGGCACCACCGGCCTGAGAGAGGAGAGAAGCCAGAGTTCCTCGAGCGTCCGGGTTTCGAATAACCCCAGGTCGCTAAGGGCCGGACTGGTGAGCATCCGGTGAAATTGACCGTGGGGATCGCTGTGCAGCCATTGATGGTAGGGGATCGTCCCGCCGAGTCCGGTCTTGCCAACGGCCCACACAACCTCCGGGGGTAGACGATTCCTCATCGCCTCCCGCAAAACGAGCTTGCGGTTCTGCGCGGAGCGACTCGGCCCGATTTTGAGATGGGCGGGGATCCGCATGGCCAACTCGATCATCTTCAGGTCCAAGAAAGGGGATCGGAACTCGAGGGCAGACTGCATGCCAGCCGCGTCGATGATCGACGTGAGACTGTACTGGCTGACAAGCATCAATTGCTGGGCGAGCAGGCCATCGACAAGGTTCTCGGCCCCGCTGGCGATGAATGCCCTCTCGCACAGAGCAGCAGGATCGTGTTGGCCCGCCACTTCCTTCATCCGTGGCGTGTAAATCCGCTCCGCAAATTCCCCGATGGGCGGGAATTTCAGTGCAGAGAAGACCTGCGCCGGTGGAAGTGAGAGCACCTCGTCCCGGCCTACGCGGCCCGATGACTGGCGCGTTGTCCGATGGCGCCGGACCCGCCAGCGCCGTCGCAGCGACCGCTCGCGATCCAGCCTCCTCAGGACCCAGTGATCGGGGTATCCTCCGAATAGTTCGTCCCCGCCGGCCCCGGTCAGGGCGACGGTCACAAACTGTTTGGCCTGTTGTGCCAGGTGCCGAACGTCCACCAGAACCATCGTCGCAATCGGTTCGCCGAAAACCGAAACCACGTCGTCAAACGAGGCGACGGAGACCGGCGGCAGGAGCAGTTGGTGGTGCCGGGTCCCGCAGTGGAGCGCAATTCGATCGCTGGCACTTTCTTCCGCTGGGTTCGTCGCCGGCCCGCCGCTGACTCGGAACGTGTGAAATCCGCCAAGCGTCTTGGCGAGCGAAGCTGCGACCGAACCCGAGTCGAGACCTCCGGAAAGGGTGGCCCCCAAAGGCACGTCGCTTCGGGACATAAGCTCCGTGGTTTCATCGAGGCAGCGAGCGACTGCCGCGGCCGCCGTCGGCAAGTCTCGGAATTGTTCTGCGCCGTCAAACCGACAGGACCAGTACTGCTCGCATCTTACCCCGTGCCGTGAGACTTCCATCCAACAGCCGGGCCCGAGTCTCCGAACGTCTCGGAACGCGGTCCACGGAGCCGGCGCGTGAACGTAATACAAGCCCAGATGGAGACCGACCTCGTCCACGCGCCGCGGGATCCAATTCAACCGGAGCAGGGCCGGCACCTCAGACGCAAACGCGAACACGTCCCCATCATGGTAATACACAAGGGGTTTCTCCCCCACGCGGTCCCGCGCCAGAAAGAGTGTTTGCTTCTTGCTGTCCCAGACGGCGAACGCGAACATTCCCCGCAAACGGCGGAGACAAGCGGGCCCCATCCGAGCGTACAAAGCCAACACAACTTCCGTATCCGAGCCGGATTTGAATTCTTCGCCGAACGACTCCAATTCGGACCGCAGCTCGCGGTAATTGTAAATTTCGCCGTTGAAGACCAGCGTGAGCGAATCCGCGGGCCGGTTCATGGGCTGTGCTGCCCGCTCTGACAGGTCGAGAATGGCCAGTCGTGTGGCTCCCAGGACGGCAGGCGGCATAAAGTGCGTGCCGCAGGAATCAGGACCCCGGTGGCGAAGGGCATTGAGCACAGGTTGCAGAACCTGATCCTTCGCCGCGGCGATGCGGCCGCCCTCGTAGTCGACAATTCCACAGATACCGCACATCTGTTTATCCAGCACTTTCCCGGATGGACATTTCGGCCAGTGTCGAATCGCCGGTCGAGTTCTGGCAGGAGATGGCGACAATTCGTCCATCCCGCAGGTGAACCTCCAGATCAGCCAGTTTGCGGAGGAAGGGGTCGTGCGTTACCAGAATGAGAGTCCGCCCCTCGCTGGCCGCCCGAATCGCGTCGAACACGTGTTGCTTCGAGACCTCGTCAAGCATCGAGGTTGGTTCGTCTAACAACAGGATTTCGGGATCGTTCAACAACGCACGAGCAATGGCGACACGCTGGCGTTCGCCGCCGGAGAGGTTCTCACTGCGAGGCCCCACTTGTCGATCCAACCACGATGTGGCCGCGCGTTGATCCGGGGCCAACTGGACCTTCACCAACACCCGCCGGAGACTGTCCTCATTGGCGTTCGGGCACGCATACAGCAGATTGTCGCGCACCGTTCCACTCAGCAACATGGTGTCCTGCAACACCACGCCCAGCCTTCGCCGCCAGGTATCGCCACGGAGCCGTGCCAGATCGATTCCGTCCACTTCGATACGACCGCCACTGCACCGCAGCACGCCGGCGATCAGTCCCAATACGGTTGATTTGCCGGCGCCACTCGGACCATATATCAAGACCCGCTGGCCCTTCTCGACCCGGAGATTGATCGATTGCAGGAGCGCGTGTCCGTCAACCCGATAATCCACCGCGTGGAACTCGAGCTGACGCGAGAACGGCCCGGCCGCAATTGCGTCCGGCCGGTCAGGTGGCGGCGGCGCAAGATCGAGCAAGTCGAAGACACGCCGTGCGCTCGCCAGCGACACGCGGGCGTTGCCGTACATCATGGCCAGTTTTTCAACTGAGGCCGCCGCCACCGTCAGCAGCATCAGCAGCTTTAGGAGCGTGCCGGAAGAGAGTGCCTTGGAAACGAATACCTGATGGCCTCCCAGGATGAGAATCCCGCCGGCAGCCAAGGCAAATAGCAAGTTCACAAATTCCGGCGCCAAGTTGCGGAGAAACACAATCCGGACGATGCCGCGTCGGATGGAATCGCTGATGCCCGCGAACCGACGTCTCTCGAAATCCTCACGGTTGAAGAGCCTCGCCAGAATGACTGATGACAGGTACTCGACCAAGCTGCCTTGGAGCCGCGAGATCTGCTGGAGAGTTGAAGTACAAAGGCGTTCAATCATGCCACCGCTGACGCGTACCACGACCGCGCCCGCACCCAGGAAGACCGCCATCCAAAGCGTCAAGATCCAGGATTGCGACAGCATGATGATTACGACCGCGACCAACCGCACCGGGTGCATGGCCGCACGATCCAAAACGTCGAAGATCGCCTCGTTTAACTGGTCAACATCTCGGAGAAAGACGGTGGCTACCTCACCCGGCCGCGTGCGCTGGGAAAACGACAGGTCCAGCCGCGTCAGCCGATCAAACAAGCTGTTCCGGATTCTGGCCAGGATGGACTGGCTGACACTGGAGATGATCACATACGTCAAGACTTGCAAGCCGCCAATTACCAAACGGGTCGCGATCAACGCCACCGAGGCGGCGACGATCGTGCCGAACGGCGTTGGTTGCGCCAGGACGGCGTTCGCCAGATCGTCCAGCGGACGAAGCAGAGTCCAGTCCCCTGAGGTCTGCGTTGACAGGGACGAGCCCGCCAGGAGCTTCTGGAGGAAGTCCGCGGCGATCCAAATTTCCACGCCCTGTGCCGCGACGGACACCAGGGTCAGCAGAACGACAAACCCCGCGGCCGGGAGGTGCGGGCGGAGATAACCAAGAAGACGCCAGTAGTTCTTCATGGAGTCAACCTTCGGTGCGCAGCGTGGCCAGCACATCCACTTGGCCGGCCCGCAACGCGGGCAACACGCCGGCTGCCAATCCGCAGACGCAGCACACCCACAACGGGTAAAGGAAGCCCGAGCTGCAATAGCACGGGGCCAGCAGGCTGGCCTCCGGCAGCCGGGCCGCCAGCAACCGGGTCAAATGTGGCGCCACCGCCACGGCAACGGCAACGCCAAGGAAGGCCCCAGACAGGCCAATCAAGATGCTCTCGAGCATGACCGACCCGAGGATTTGACGGCGGCTGGCCCCCATGGCAAGGCGGATGGAGAACTCGTGTGCGCGGCGGGTGACACTGGTGAGCATCACGTTGAGGACCCCGATGGAGGCCACCAGAATACAGAAGAACGACTCAGCCGCCCCAAGCAACATGAAGTTCGCCACCAGATCCTTGCTCTTCTCGATGCTAAACTGCGACGACGAGAGGTAATAAGTGTTGGGGCCGCGGATTTCATCCAGGCCTTTTCGGAGACGAGCGGCGATCCGGTCCATGTCTTGGACCCGACGCCAAGCGACGAGAATGTGACCGACCGTGCCCACCGGAATCCACAAGATGCGGGCCGACCGGTACGGCACGACCACCCGGCCCTGAAAACGTGTGTCGATCCGCGGCGGATCCGGTACCACGCCCACAACGTGATAGGGTTGACCGCCCACCAGCAGCAGCGGTTGGTGGTCGATATCGATCCCAAACTCCCGCGAGGCCGTTTCGGTCACCATGCATTCCCAAGCCATACCCGCCCGAGCCGACGCGGAGAATCCCGGTCCTCGCAGTGGCCGAAACAACGGCTCTTCAGCGACCTCGTCAGTGATACCGTCCACCGGCAAGACGACCTTCCGTCTGCCATACACGACCGGAAGTGCGCTCATGTAGATGGGACAAACCCATTTCGCTTCCGGCAGGTAGTTCTTCAATTCCCGGAGTTCTGATTCCGTGAAATCCGGTCGGGGCCGCCCTCCCAACCACTGGGGGTCGAGGCCGGCGTCGCAATAGGCGATCACCCACTGCCCCATCATCTGTTCCACGTCTTGCCAGACCCGTTCGGTTGCTCCTCGCCCGACGAACAATGTCAGTGCCAGAGCCATCGCTCCCACCGACATTGTCAACACCGTTAGTACCAATTGAAACGGGCTCGAATAGATCCCCTGCAGCGTAAGGCTGGCAAAACACCAACATCGTGCCGCTCTTCCGTCGCTTTCGAGGCAGGCAGGGTTGCCACGGTCGCCCGATGCTCCGACCGCCTGGACCGGCTCATCCATAATCGATCCATCCATCCTTGAGTCTGATAATGCGGTTGGCCTGGGCGGCCAGTGGGGCGTGATGGGTAACCAACACGAGGGCACGCTCGGAAGTGACCAGGTCCAGCAACAACCGGGCAACCTGCTCGCCATTCGCCGAATCCAAGGTCCCTGTCGGCTCGTCCGCCAAGATCAACCGGGGAGCGGTGACCAGCGCACGGGCGATGGCAACACGCATCAGTTCTCCGCCGCTCAACTGGTTGGGATAATGTCGCAACCGGTGCTCAAGCCCCACCAACCTCAAGGCATCGGCGGCTCGCTCCCGCTGGTGAGTTGGCCAGAGTCCACGATGGACGAGGGGCACGCAGACATTGTCAACTACGTCCAAGTTGGGGAGAAGCTTCCCATCTTGGAACACCATCCCGATCTGCCGTCGCCGGGCAGTGTTCCACCAATCGTCCAAACCCAGCCGCTGGCCATCCATCCACACCTCGCCGGTGTCAACCGGCGTCAACAAGGCCAGAATATGCAGCAAGGTCGATTTTCCGGCTCCCGACGGCCCCACCACGGCTACGCTCTCGCCCCGCCGCACGTCCAATGTAATGCCGCGAAGTACAGGAATCCGCTGGGGGCCGGTCGCATACGACTTGCTGACCTGTCGCAATGAAACCAATGGAGCAGCGGCATGCACGGGCGCAGTCAATCGGATCTTGGCTCCTGCGGGTAAATGTGCACCGAGACCCGCATGCCGGGTTTGAGCGGGCCGGCTGCGGCTCCCAGGGTCAACTCGACACCGAACGTGGGATAAGCCTCTCCGGTTTGCGGTTCCGGCCGGCTTTCCACGCGTTCGACGGTTGCGCTCACCGGTTTCTCGTCTGAGAAATCCAGCGAAATTTCTGCACGACATCCTCTCGCGATGTACTTGAGTTGTTGCTGCAAAACCTCCCCCCGAATCAAGACGTTCGTGCTCCAAACTTCCAACACGGTCTCACCGGTCCCCAGTCGACCGGGATCAGGCGCGAGATAAACGACTTGCCCGTCGAAGGGAGCAACAATAAGCGGAGACGACAGTTGCGTTTCCAATTCTGTGGTTTCGGCATCGACGGCAAGAGCCAGCGACCGTATGGTGTCGGCAGAACTGGCTGGATCGGCGACTTGAATGCGCAGAAGTTCCACCCGCTCTTTGAGTTCGTCTCGTTTGTCGCGCAGTACCCCCACGCGACGGTCGGCCGAATCCGGCTCGATATCTTTCCACAATCGGAGCTGGGTATTCAGTTCGGCCTCCAAACGGGCGAGCCGATTCTCCTTTGACGCCAGTTCGAAACGGGCCTGTTTCTGAGACTTGAGTTCCAAGAGCCGGGTCCAGCCCTCCCCATCAAGGATTTCGGCCAGTGGGCGACCGGCTTTCACGTTTTCGCCCTTGGCTGCGTAGACGGTCAGGAGCCGCTCACCTGGACGAAGGCGCAGGCTCAATTCCCGACAGGGTTTAACGATCCCTCGGCACTCGATCACGAGCGGCGTTTTCGGGGTCGGCTCGGCCCGGGAGACAATGGGAAAGTTGAACATAACGTACCCAGCGATCCCGCCGATCATCGCGCTCCGGAGTACGATTCGCTTGCCGCAATTCATCGCAGTGACCTCCTCCTCGTTGGAATCCAAGCCAGCAGACGTGCGAGGGGATAGACGAACCAGGGCACGAGCGATGATAGCCAGCGCCCCAACCGTCTTCCCCACTTTCCGCACCAGCGATTGGCCAGTGGATACCCCACGCGATCGGCCATCCATTGCCACCCGCGACCGTCCCATGGTCGTCCGGTCGCCGGCACGTCCGTCAACAGAAAGAAAACGGCCACTTCGTAAAGGAAGGTCCGAACCCGGTTGACGGGCGAGACGGGCAGCGTGTCCCATTCAGTGGTCCACTTGGTCGAGGCGATGACGGGTGGGGCCACCAGCTTCCTGATGAACGGGCGGTTCCACACGCGGCCGCGCGGCGAGCAAACCTCGGGGAACCGGGGATCCAGATGCTCCCGACAGAATGCCGCGGCGGCCGCCAACCCCTCGAACAAGCCCATGCGCTTGGATTCATTGATCACTCGCTCCCAGTCCAGCCCGGTACGTCGGCCAGCGGCCAGCGCCGCCAGGTCGAGCAACCAGATAAGTCGCCCAAAGAAATGATGAATCATGAGGTGCTGAAGCAGATACACGAGGTGCCACTCTGGCTGGGGCACAATCAACCCACTCGTTGTGCATTCCAGTTCGGGCAGTCGTCCCTCCGGAAACAGGTCGAACAACGGCCCGTGCCATCCGGGCGCTGGGAAGCGTATCTCCAAGGTCCAGCCGTCGAGTTTAGCCACGAGCCGGCTGGGATCCCAAACCTGACAGGCAATACTCTGCTGTTCGGAGTCAATCAGTAACCGGGCGCCGGACGCGCGAACCAACAGGCGCGCCTGCTCGGCGGAGGCCGTGAAAAGATCAAGATCGGAGAACCCGCGGACTCCGTAGTCCCCATAGCCTTGCTCAACGATGGCAGGTCCTTTTGCGAAGAAAACGGTGAGACCTTCCCGTCGCCCGGCCTCCAACAGAACCGCACACCGTCGGCGAGCCTGCTCGCCGTGCAGGGAGTTGCTCCAATAACGGTGGCGCGCGGCCTCCGCCATGCCGGAAGGCAAACCCGCCACCCGCTCCGCGCATGCCCCCAAGACCCCGCCGGTCCCGTGACGATCAAAGTACTCCCAAAGCAACGCAGCATCACCCCCCGCTGGGAAAGCGGGCGGTTCAGTGCCTGTCCAGCTGGAAAGGGTCGCGAGCAAGAAGGAGAGTTCGGCGGGCCGAAGTGTCGCCAGGTGAGCGGCCGGCGAGGCCTGGCCCTCCGTACCAAGCAGGTCCGGCACCGCCATGTCGTTGGCTCCGGCAAGATATGAACCCACTCTCATTTGCTTTCCGATTGTTTGTTGCGCAGGTCGCCGATCAATCCGTCAAGAATCGTGGATGACAAACCCGGCACCGGCTCTTCGCCCAAGGACGCCCGATAGTCCCGCCACGCCTTGGCCAACTTCATCTTCGCTTCCAAGGCGCCCAGCTCAGCTTCCACCTGATAGACCCGCAGCGCGAACGGCAACAGCGGGTCTCCCTGCCCAAGTCCGGTACTGCACCCGGCGACATCAGCCAACCGGCCGACTTCTTCGGCCTCTGCTTGACGGTGATCCGCTTCCCCATGTGCGATGCGCAACGCGGCCGACGCACTTTGCACTTCGCGGGCCAGCGACTGGGCCAGGATTCTCATGTTGCGTCGAGCCATGTCGCCACGCAGACTTGCCTTCTGGACCCTGCGCCTGATCGTGCCGGCGTCGAACACGGGTATCGAGAGAGCTACTTCGGCGGAGGCACTGGCCTCCACAATGTCACCACCAACCCGGGTATCGATATCGCCCAAGCCGATTGAGCCGGTTAGTCGCGGCAGCCGCTCCCGTCTTGCATCGATTACCCCCATCTCCGCTTGGAACAACTCAAGTTCCGCAATCCGACAGGCCGGATGAGATCGCCAAACGCCAGGTAGCCATTCCTGCACCTCCGCCTCGCCCGGCGATCCCTTCGGAAAAGGAGGGACATCGAGCAGGAGATCGAGGCTACCGAAGTCCGGCTCGGCATCGCTCGTCAAGCCCAACCCGGTTCTGAGCAACTGCCGCACGCTTTCCAGTCGTTGCAGGGTCTCCTGTTGTTCGCGCACGGCCACCTGTGCGCGGTGGTTCCATTCCGCGAAGCTGCCGGGCGGAAGCGTCCCCAGCCGGTCGAGCAGGCGCACCGACGCCATCAGGCGGTGAAACTCGGCGATGTGCCGGTTCTCGAGCGGTACGGCTTGGCGGAGATGATACCACTCAATAATCAAGTCTTCGAGTCGACCCGTCGCGGAATCGATCGCCAGCCGCGCGCGTTGAAGACACAGATCGCGGCCTGCTGCCGAGACCGCCGCCGCGTCCGAGCGGAACAGGAGCCTCGTGAAGTCGTAATTGAGAACCAGCCCGCCGAACGGCGAAGCGTGCCGAGAACCACTTCTCCGGTCAATGGCACCCGCCGCGCCGAATTCCAGATCGGCGCGGGGCCAGACCCAGCTTCTCGCCTCGGCAACGTCCACGCTTTCGGACATGGCCGTCGTAATCTGCTGCATGGTGTCCGAGTCGTGTTCGGCCCACCGCCGACTGGCGTCTGTAAAAGTGATCTGTCCGCTCGTATTCGTCGCTCGCTCAATGTACGAATCTGGCCGGGCGAACTCCGCTCGCAATCGCTCCTGCACCTGGGGGGCGGCAGCGCAGCCTCCACCGAGCAAGACGACCATTGTCAGGACGACACTGGTATGCACCCAGGACAACTGATCAGAACCCGTTCCTGTGCCTCGCAAAGGGACGGGATACAATGAAGGTTCTGTGCGAGCGGACTGGCTATGAACTCTCACGCGTTTCCCGTTCCCGCTCATCCGCCAGAGATCGATGGCGGCGCTCCTCGATCATTCACTAGTTCTCTAAGCGCCAGCGTCGTAGACCGTGAGCCGGAAACTCGTACACCAGGAAAGCTGTAGAGACTACGAACCGTTGGCTCGACGAAGATAGAAGAAGCCGTGCACCAACTTGAGCTGGTGACCAAAACAGTGCGTTGTTCGTCTCGCATCTACGCGCCCGCCCAGTTGCGACCCGAACAACGGCAGGATGATGGCCAGTCATCCAACGCGCGCCAATTCTGCCTATTCGCCCCCGACACACGTCTCGTGATCAGGAGTAACCCAGTCTGGCATACGATGCTGATTGTCCCGCTTACGCCGGCTAATCGGCATGCCCCTTCCGAGGTGAAGGTTCGCTTCTTCTTTGCGCCAGATTACGCCCGCACAAACCCCTTAAGTCAAGTTCATTTCCGTTCGTCTGCGCTGCCTCTGGAGGGGAGTAACGAGTCGCGTTGCTGCCCCGGTTGACTGGAGTCCCCTGCTCAAAATCATTCAACGCCGCGACGACGACGGTCCCCCATCATCTGAAGCACACGACCTGGCTTCTCCGTCGTCCGGTCACCCGGCTAGTGATGGTTCTCGCCAAAGTCAGATGACTGGGACGCCGCAGGTTTGGGTTCGGATGCGCGCGCCGCTTTGACGGCTTTCGCGAAGGTTGCCTCGGCGTTCCTACCGTAGCCGGAGACGAACCCACGACGGAAGTCATCGCGCGCCCCAGCCGGCGCATTCGTAATGTACGCCTTCACGTACGTAACGAACTGGTTCCACGCCACGATGTCCAACCGCAGATCTTTCCCCCAGTCATGACCGAGAACGAGATACGTCCGCCCGTCCACGGGAGCCGGATACGAAGTCCCGCTATAGGGATAGGCCGGGTAGTAGTAATAGTAGGGCGGCGGGTAATCGTAATAGTAATCGGGGTAGTCGTAAAACGGATAGCCGAAGTCGAAAAAGAAAAAGGAGTGGCCCCGCCCGAAGAACCGGTGATGCCCGAAGCCCCGGTCGTGCCCGAATAGTTGACCGTGGCCAAGGTGCGGCCCACGAAAATCGCCGGAAGGTCCGAATTCGCCGCGCGCGGACACTCCCGAAAATCCTCGCGCACGACCCGACATCATGGCAGCGTCCGTCGGAGCGGCTATCGACAGTATCCCTGCCACCAAAACTGCTTTCCAGAGGTATCGCTCCATACACTTATCACCTCCAGTCTGACCTGTCGTCCACTAGTTTAGATGCACAGTGACGGTTGTTTGGTTCATAAGGACGCCGTCACAAAAATACAGGCTTTACTGTATGGACGATAGGGGATGGTTTTTTGGTAGTTTAGTCCCAGTGCGGGGGTGGAATCTCTCCTCCCGTGGAGGGGCAGATTCCGCCTCAAGTTCGTTGGAATCAAGGGAGGGGATACATGGCCCTTTATCGATACGCTCAATTCCTGATAAATTCTAACGACCGCGCGTTCGAGGCCATTCATAAGCCTGGCGCGGCCACGCCTCATTCGGGGGTTTATCGTTGCGAAGGCTGCGGGCATGAAGTGACGTCCAAGGAAGGGGACCCCTTGCCGCCTCAAAACCACCATCGACACAGCGAGGGTCAGGGCACAATTCGCTGGCGCTTGATTGTGTGCGCCCAGGCCAAGACATCTGCCTGAGTGGTGGCGGATCGTGCGTCGCGTCGGCTTCGCGTCCACATGTGCTTGGCCGCGACCAGACACGAGTGTCGGTGGCACTGCATCTGACGTGCCCCGTACGGGCTTGCGCCGTATCAGGACGGTGTCAGCGATCAGACCCGCTATCGCTGAGCGGGGCCGGCGGTCGGCTCGGGCAGTTTCAGAGGACTGCCAAAGAGTCGATGTTGCACGCGTAGCGCCGAGAATCCCTGCAGGGCCCGAATTTGCTTGATGTTTCAGACCCGCTTCCCTAGAAGGTCGTTCATCACCCCGTCGGGGTCGATGCATTCGGCCCTGCACGCGCCCCGTCTGCGCGAGGCTAGGAACAGTCGTGAAACCGTGAACCACTTCCAGTGGGAGGGACCATGAAAGTCTCGCTTCTCGTCTTGGCGGCGTTGCTCCTCAGCATGCCTCAAGCCTGCCCCGACTCCGTTACGTTGAACACCGGCGAGGTCGTCCAAGGCGACATCCTTTCCGAAACCGACACGGAACTCGTCATGATGGCGGTCAATTACAACCGGACGATCACCAGCCGCCGGACGATCCTCAAGTCTGACATCAAAGCCGTCGAGCGGGAATCGACCCAGCAGAAGGTGGAACGGCGAGCCTACGAAGCACTGGAGGACCGGCTCCGCCTTGACCCAAATCGTGAGTTCAGCAAGGCCGATTACGAAAACGGGATCGAGGCATTCACCAATTACCTCTCGAGGTACCCGGAATCGAAATTCGCCGGCGATGTCCAAAGACGCTTGGCGCTGTGGAAGGACGAGTTGTCACACGTCGAGCGGGGTGAAGTGAAATTCGCTGATAAATGGATGATTCCCGACGAAAAGAAGCCATTGGTACTCAAGAAATACCTTGCGGACCTTCAGCGACAACGGGATTCGTTGGCCGCCGGTGTCGCGGGCGCGGAAGCAAGCTTACCGGCCCTACAGAATAAAGTTCAATCTCTTCCGCCAACCGTCCAACATCCCGTCTATGATTCAGGACCTGGGCCTGGACGGCATCACTATTCCGTGTCATGGCTAAAAGAGTACAGAACCGAATCGAACGGCGAATGGGAAAAAGCCAACGCGGACCTCAAGTCCTGTCAGCAATCCATTGCTTCGGGCAGGGTGACGTTGGCCAGTCTCGACGCCAAAATCCGCGGCACGAGGAGCGAGCTTCAGCAGATAGAAGAGGCACATGAAGCTGCGCTCGCCAGGTCGAACCAGCCGCCCGTTGAGGCTGCGGCTGCCGTTCCGCATCAAGAAGTTACTGAGGCTCCGCCCGCGCCGCCACCACCCCCTCCGCCGAAATCGTGGCTTGATGAGAACTGGAAGTGGCTCGCGGCCGGCGTTGCTGCTTTCTTGGTCGTCGGATTCCTGATCAGCCGGTTCACCGCGCACCGGGTGCTCCTGCGTTTGGCGGAAGAGGAAGGTCGACTACGCGATCAACGACTTGCCAAACGTCGGGAAGCCGAGTTCGCGGGCAGATCAGCTCGACAACAGTATCCTCCGGACGAGCAGTAGGCTGTCTCGACAGCAGGAATCGGGGCCTCAACATCCAAGGTTGAGCACACAACGCTCGCCGCACCCTCGCTCCAATACTCGAGATACACCGTCCGCCGGTTCTCAATATCCCATCGCTCGGCCCGTCGGGCAGGCCCCGAAGAATTTCTTGGCCTTCTGCAGCGCGGCGATAAACACGTCCACTTCTTCACGCGTGTTGTAGAGGTAGAAGCTGGCGCGGGCCGTAGCGGCGATATCGAGCTTTTTGTGCAGCGGCATCGCGCAGTGATGGCCAGCACGAATGGCCACGCCCTCTTGGTCGAGGAACGTGGCGATGTCGTGTGGATGGATGTCGCTGAACGTGAAGGATACGAGGCCGCCCCGTTTCTGGACGTCGAGCGGGCCGTAGAGGATGACCTCGGGAAACTCCCGGAGCCGCGCGAGTGCGTACTGCGTGATTTGTTTTTCGTGCTGCCGAATCTTGTCCATGCCGATTTTTTGCAGGTAATCGATGGCGATGCCGAGCCCGATCGATTCAGCGATGTTGGGTGTGCCCGCCTCAAATTTGTACGGCAGATCGTTGTAGTTGGCGTGGTCGAACCAGACCTCGCGGATCATCTCACCGCCGCCCATGAACGGCGGCATCGCTTCGAGCAGTGCGCGTTTGCCGTAGAGAACGCCGCTGGCAGTCGGGCCGCACATCTTGTGGCCGCTGAACATGAAGAAGTCGGCGTCGAGCGCCTGCACGTCCACGGCCATGTGGGGAACGCTTTGCGCCCCGTCCACCAGCGTGAGCGCGCCCTTCTGGTGGGCGGCATCGGCGATCTGGCGGACCGGGTTGATCGTGCCGAGGACATTCGAGCATTGCGTGACGGCCACGAGTTTGGTCCGGTAGGTGATCAGCTTATCGAGATCGTCGAGCCGCAGCGTGCCGTCAGGGTTTAACTCGAGGCGTTTGATGACCGCGCCGGTCTGCTCGCACACCTGATACCAGGGCACGGTATTGCTGTGGTGTTCCATCCAGGTGGTGAGGATCTCGTCGCCCTTCTGGAGATTGTGACGCGCCCAAGAATACGCCACGAGGTTGATTGCCTCGGTGGTGCCGCGGGTGAAGATGACGCACTCAAGCGAGTCGGCGTTGATGAATTTCGCGACCTTTTCGCGGGCCCGTTCGTATTCCTTCGTGGCCCGCTCGGCCAGGGCATGAAGGCCCCGATGAACGTTGGCGTTGTAGCGCTGGTAGTAATCGTTCAGGGCATCGATGACCACGCGCGGTTTTTGCGAGGTGGCAGCGTTGTCAAAATAGACCAGCGGCTTGCCGTGGACTTTCTGCCGCAGGACCGGAAAATCGTCACGGATCTCCTCCAACTCAACCGCGTCAAGCACCTCGATCATTTCTGTCGGACGACCTTTCGGTGCACCAGATTAGCAAATTCGTTGCGGACGTCGTCAACCCGGATTCGAGCCAGCACGGGATCGAGAAACGCCTCGATCAACACGTCGCGCGCCTGCGCTTCCGTCAGGCCCCGGCTGCGCAGATAGAACAGTTGTTGTTGCTCGAGCCGACCCACGGTGGCGCCGTGTGTGCAGCGCAACTGGTTCGATTCGATTTCCAGAATTGGCTTGGTGTCGCACTTGACCTTGTCGCTGAGGACGAGGTTGCGATTGGCTTGATACGCGTTGGTGCCGTTGGCGTTCTTCTCGACCTTGATCATGCCGGCGTAATTGGTCACCGCGGAATCGCGCAGCACGTTCTTGAACATCAGGTCGCTGACCGTGTTGCCGGTTCGGTGATGCTGCTTCGTGAACTGGCCGAACTGCTGATGGTCGTCGACCACCCCAACGGCGTACATGAAGCTCGTGCCGCCTTCGCCGTCCATGACGCATTCGACGTCGTAACGCTGGAACGAGGCCCCGAACATGCCCAGCACCCAATCGATCTCCGCGTCCCGGCCCACGTGGGCGCGTTTCAGCGTGAAATCGAACACGTTCGGCGAAAAGTTCTGCAAGCTGACGTAGTGGAGGTGCGCGCCTTCTTTGACGAAGAGTTCCGTGCCGCTGGCGTGAACGCTGGGCACGCCGTTGGAGCCCACCGCCGGTCCGCCGACGAATTTCTGCACGAGCGTCGCTTCCGCACCGGGCTCGACGACGACGAGCGTGTGCGGAAATCCCGCGACGGCTTGTCCGCCGAATTCGTGGATGGCTTCGAGGGGGTGGGGGATTTTCACGCCCGACGGGACGTACAGGAACGTGCCCGTTCGCCAGAGCGCGGCGTGCAGCGCGGCAAACTTGCGCGGTTCGTCGGGCGCGATGTTCCGCCCGAGGTATTCGCGGACGAGGTCGCCGTGCTTGACGATGGCGGTCTGCATGTCGCAGAACACGACGCCCCGGGCCGCGAGTTCGCGCGGCAACGGGGCGAGTTTCTCCGCAATCGTCGCGTGGTCGTCGGGCACGGACACCTGGTCGAGCTTCAGCCCGCGCAGATCGAACCGCTGCCATTCCAGGTCGCGCTTGGTCGGCAACGGTAGTTTCTCGAAGGTGCGCCACGCGGCGAGCCGCTGCGACTTAAGCCACCCGGGTTCGCCCGAAGCGATCGCTTCGAGGGTCTGTTGAGTGAATGCGCTTGTCATGGGAGTCGTCAAAAATGTTAACCTTTTCAGTCCGATCGCGCCGCTGCTTCAACGGTTCCAAACCGCTTGACCCAGCGCCGCTAGCCAACGCTGCCTTCCATTTGCAGGTTGATCAGGCGATTGATTTCGACGGCGAACTCCATCGGAAGCTCCTTGACGATCGGCTCGATGAAGCCGTTGACGATCATCGAGACGGCGTCTTCCTTCTTGACGCCGCGGCTCATCAGATAAAACAGCTGCTCTTCCGAAACGTTCGAGACGCTGGCTTCGTGCTCGACCGTGGCGAGGTCGCCGTCCACTTCCATCGTCGGATACGTGTCAGTCCGGCTGCGTTCGTCGAGGATCAGCGCGTCGCAGTTGACCTGGACGCGGCAGTTCTCTGCCTGCGGGTTGACCTGCACCAGGCCGCGGTACGACGCGCGCCCGCCGTGGCCGCTAATGGACTTGGAATTGATGCGGCCCGTACAGTTCGGCGCGTAAAAGACGAGTTTCGCGCCGGCGTCCTGCCACATGCCTTTGTCGGCGGAAGCGAGGGAGAGAATCTCGCCGTGGGCGCCTTCGCCGATCATGTAGCACGACGGGTATTTCACCGTGCGCTTTGAGCCGAGGTTGCCGTCCACCCATTCCATGACTCCGCGCGAGTCGACGAAGGACCGCTTGGTCACGAGGTTATAAACGTCCGTGGACCAATTCTGGATGGTGGTGTACCGGCAGCGGGCGTGCTTCTTGACAAAGATTTCCACCACGGCGGCGTGCAGCGAGTTCGTGGTGTAGATCGGGGCGCTGCACCCTTCGACATAATGGCAGAACGCGTCGTCTTCCACGATGATGAGCGTGCGTTCGAATTGCCCAAATTGTTCGGCATTGATGCGGAAATAAACCGAGAGCGGAATGTCGCACTTCACGCCCTTGGGGATGTAGACGAACGAGCCGCCGCTCCAGAAGGCGGAGTTCAGCGCGGCAAACTTGTTGTCCTCGGGCGGGATGACCTTGGCGAAGTGCTCGCGGAAGATCTCGGGATACTGCTTGAGTCCGTCGTCGCAACTCAGGAACACGACCCCTTGTTTGGTGAGGGACTCCTGAATGTTGTGGTACGCCATCTCGCTGTCGATCTGGGCACCGAGGCCTCCCAGGAGTTTTTGTTCTTCCTTGGCGATGCCCAGTTTGTCGTACGTGCGCCGGATTTCCTCGGGAACGTCTTCCCAGCGGTTGGCGGGCTTGTCCACAGGGCTGATGTAATACGTGATGTCGTTGTAGTCGATTTCGTCACGCAGTCCCGGCAGCCAGGCCGGCAATTCCTGCCGGGTGAACAGGTCCAGGCTGCGGTGACGAAACGCGCGCATCCAATCGGGCTCGGCCTTGACGTCGCACATGTAGTCCACGACCTCATGTTTCAGCCCCTTCGGCACCTTGTGGACGGCCTTGATGTCGTCGTGAAACCCTTCCTTGTATTGGCCGCGAAGGATTTGTTCGCCGGTGGCCGTCATGACTTGCCTCGCGTCGGCTCAACCGGGTCGGCTTCCTTGGTGATCCAATCGTAGCCATGTTCCTCGAGGTGGGCCGCGAGGTCAGGGCCGCCCGACTTCACAATCTTGCCGTCGACCAATATGTGGACAAAGTCGGGATTGATGTAGCGCAGGATGCGTTCGTAATGTGTGATAATCAGAATCCCCAGATCGGGCCCGCGCAGTTCGTTAACGCCGCGCGAGACGACCTTCAGCGCGTCGATATCGAGGCCCGAGTCGGTTTCGTCCATCACGGCGAATTTTGGCTCCAGCATCATCATTTGCAAAATCTCGTTGCGCTTCTTCTCGCCACCGGAAAAACCTTCGTTGAGATAACGCTTCATGAACTTCTCGTCGATATCGAGTAGCTTCATCTTCTCTTCGAGTTTGCTGTAAAACTCCATGACGTCGAGGTCGTGTCCCGCGCGCGCGTTGCAGGCCAGCCGCAGGAAATTACTCATGCGGACGCCGGGAACTTCGCAGGGGTATTGAAAGGCAAGGAACAAACCTTTGCGGGCCCGTTCGTCAGTGTCCATCTCCAGAATGTTTTCGCCCGCCATGAGAATCCGCCCGCTCGTGACGGTGTACTTCGGGTGGCCCATGATGGCGTTGGCCAATGTGCTTTTGCCCGAGCCATTCGGGCCCATGAGCGCATGGACTTCGCCCTTGCGAACAACGAGGTTCACGCCCTTTAGAATGGGCTTATCGTCGATGTTAACGTGCAGTTCCTGAATCTCGAATGTGTCAGCCATATCTCATCTTCCTCTGGTTGAACCAAGCGCCCGGTTAATCCGACAAAATATGTCCGATTACAACTCCACTATATCCTCCTCATTGACGGTGTCAAGCGTCAATGCCGGGTTGGGTGGCAGGTTGTTTTATGAATGCCGATGTGATATTCGGAGGGGCGCGCTCCGAACGAGCGCGGCGACGGGCTCATGCATCTGGGCATCAGAACAAAGTTCATCGGCATCTTGGTGGTTGCGGCAGTCGTGCCATTCGCCATAGCCATCGTCACGATCTGGGTTCTGGGGGATCATTACTATCGGAGAGACAAGGGCGCCCTCTTTCAAGATTCGGCGACGCACTTGGCAGAAAGCCTCGACATGACCCTCGGAAAGGAGATTGAGGAATTGAGTGATTGGCTGTTGCTGTCCGATCTCACGTCGCGGATCAAGGACATCAACAGGCACCTCCCCGATCTCACGCGCGAACAATTTCTGGCGCACATCCAGGATGTTGAGGCCTGCTGGCCGACGCTGGATCGCGCGTCTCCGGAGTTGGAACGCATACTGACCAACGACATCTCACGCCAACTCAAAGCGTTCCAGTCCGTATGTCCGCTCTTCGCCGAGATCCTCGTAACCGACATCAAGGGCCAACTTGTTGGAGCTACGGGCAAGACGTCGGACTATTGGCAGGCCGACGAAGACTGGTGGCAACAGACCCTTCCGCTTGCAGCCAGCCAGGCTCATCTTGAAGGAATCAACTTTGACGAGAGCGCCGCAGTCTACTCTGTGGACGTGGCGGTTCCCGTACGCAACGTGGCGCGGCTCAAAGAACCGGCAGTTGGCGTGCTCAAGGGCGTCCTGAATGCTTCCCCGCTGTTCGCCTCGGCGCAACCAATTCCGTCTTCCGAGCATGGCGTGCAGCGAGTGGTGCTTGGCGATGGCCGGATTCTGGCCGACCTATCTGGTGGGCACATCGTTCCCATGAAAGACAGGATCTCGCCATCGTTGCTTCCCGACCTCCTGCAAAACCAGCCCGGCTGGGCGTTCGCCAAGGTCGACAACGGCCCGCTCAAACTGGTGGGCTATGCGCCCATCCGTCCCACGAGCCGGCTGATCGGCGAAACGATCTCAACGGGGCTCAAGCCGCTGTACGTGATCGTATACGACGACGCCAGCGCCGTGCTCGCGCCTGTGCGGCGACAATTGCGGGTGCTCTGCGCCGCGAGCGGGCTGGTTATCCTTGGCTTCACGCTCACAGGACTTTACATTACCAATCGAAGGATCATCGAACCGATCCAGCGCCTGCGGACGGCCGCCCAACGGGTCGCCTCGTCGGCGAAACTGACCGAATCGGAGCCCGTCCACCCGACAACGGCGTCGATGGATGATTCAATCGCATCCGCCGCCGCGCTTGAAGAAGTCCGCCAGATTCGCACGTCCGACGAGATCCAGAGCCTTGCACAGGACTTTCTCGCGATGGCAGTGCGCGTCCTGCGTTATCACGAACAACTCGAAGAGGAGATTCAGCACAAGACGGCGCAGATCCAACGGGACCTGCGGTTCGCCCGGGAGTTTCAGGAAGCCTTGATGCCCCGGAGTTATCCGCGGGTCCCAACCGAACCTCGCGATGCGTCCTTGGCGCTCAACTTTCACCACGTCTACAGACCCACCAGTTCGGTCGGCGGCGACTTCTTCGACGTGCTAAAGCTGGACGATCTGCGGGCCGGGATCTTTATCGCGGACGTGATGGGCCACGGCGCACGCTCGGCGCTGGTCACGGCGATTTTGCGCACGTTGCTGCACGACTTGTCGCGCTGGGCCGACGACCCCGCTCAGTTGCTCGGGTTGCTCAACCGCCGCTTTTGCGAGATTCTCCAACCCAGCAAACAGGTTATTTTCGCGTCGGCGTTCTATCTGATCATTGACACCCAGAAGGGCCTGGCGATGTACGCCTCGGCCGGTCACCCGTCGCCGTTGCTGGTCGAGCGGTCCCGGCGAAATGTGCGTCCCTTGATTCACCGGCTGGAGAACAATCCGGCGCTCGGCCTGATTTCGGACGCGCAGTACACGCGGTTTGCCAGTTTTGTGGGTGCCGACGATGCATTCTTGTTGTACACGGACGGGATTGTGGAGGCGGCCAATGCCGTGGGCGAGGAATTTGGACGCGAGCGGCTCGTCCAGGTGCTGAGCCAACAGATCGAGCATCCGGTGGCCGAACTCACCCAATCCGTGATCGGAGCCGTGAATCGGTTCACCGGCTCGGCTACGTTGCCCGACGATATCTGTCTGGTGGCAGTTGATGTTTCGGCTTCGACCCGGGTTGCCCCGTCGGAACCCCCGACGGAGGCGGCGCGGGCCTGACCCGCAGCACACTCGAAGGGCTATGTCTTGGCCAGCAGTTGGCGCAACACAAACGGGAGGATCCCGCCGTGGCGGTAGTATTCGACTTCGATGGGGGTGTCCACCCGCGCAATGATCGGCACGGATTCTTCGGCGTGGTCGACGCGGCGAACCACCAGCGTCAGTTCCTGCAGGGGATGCAAGTCTTCGCCGAGGCCGAGAATATCGAAGGTCTCCGAGCCGTCGAGGGCCAGGGTCTGGGCAGTTGTTCCGCTCTTGAACTGGCAGGGCAGCACGCCCATACCGACGAGGTTGGAGCGGTGGATACGCTCGAAACTCGTGGCCACCACTGCGCGTACGCCGAGCAATTGCGTCCCTTTGGCCGCCCAATCGCGCGAGCTACCGGTGCCGTATTCCGCACCGGCAAAAACGATGAGGGGAACGTGATGTTGTTGGTACTTCAGGGCGGCGTCGAAAATGGGCAGGATCGCGCCGTCGCACTTGGTTACGCCGCCTTCGGCCCCGGGCACCATCAGGTTCTTGATCCGCACGTTGGCGAACGTGCCGCGAGTCATCACGCGGTCATTACCGCGGCGTGAACCGTAGCTGTTGAAATCGGCGGGAAGAACACCGTGCTCGATCAGGTACTTGCCCGCCGGGGAATCCTTCTTGATGCTGCCCGCGGGCGAAATGTGGTCGGTCGTCACTGAATCGCCAAAAATGCCCAGGGGCCGGGCGCCCGTGATATCGGCGATGGTTCCCGGCTGCATCAAGAGCTGTCCGAAGAACGGCGGCTCTTGAATGTACGTGCTGCTGGCATCCCAATGGTACGTCGCCCCAAAGGAGGGCGGGATCTCGTTCCAGGCGGGATTCTGTGCCGCGAAGTCCTTGTACAAGGCGCGGAAGACATCGGGGGTCAGGGCGCGGTGCATTGCATCACGAATCTCGGCCAGCGTCGGCCACAGGTCCCGCAGGTAGACGTCAGCCCCGTCCTTGCCCTTGCCGATGGGCTGCTTTGTCAGATCGATGTCCACGCGTCCCGCCAGCGCGAAGGCCACGACCAGCGGCGGCGACATGAGGAAATTCGCCTTCACGTTCTGATGGATGCGCGCTTCGAAGTTTCGGTTCCCGCTGAGAACGGCCGCCACGACCAGGTCGTTCTTCGTGATTGCTTCCTCCACGGGCGCCGGCAGTGGCCCGGAGTTGCCGATGCAGGTGGTGCAGCCGTAGCCGACCAGATGGAAGCCGAGGGCGTCGAGATAACGTTGGAGTCCCGTCTTCGCTAGGTAGTTGCTGACGACGCGCGAACCTGGTGCCAGCGACGTCTTGACGTGGCCCGGCACTTTCAGGCCGCGCTCGACGGCCTTCTTGGCCAGGAGCCCGGCCCCGAGCATCACAGTTGGATTCGACGTATTCGTGCAACTGGTGATGGCGGCGATCACGACGGCGCCGTGACCCAGCTCAAACGAGCCGCCGTGTGTCGTGATAAACGCGGCGAGGTGGTCCGGTGCCGGGTGCTGATCGCGCATCTCCGACTCGCTGGGCGAGACGTGGTCCTTTTGGAAGCCGTAGGGTTTCTCCGTCGCGGCCACCGGCGCGAGCAACCCGAAACGAACGGTCGCGCGTGTGTTCAATTCCGCGCCGGTCTTACCGTAGCCCGATTCCGCAACGGGCTTCTGCAGGATCGCCAGGAAAGCATCTCTGAGTTTCGGGAGGTCGATCCGGTCCTGCGGGCGTTTCGGACCGGCCACGCTGGATTGCACGGTGGCCAGATCGAGATCGAGTTCGACGCTGTAATCGATCTGGCCCCGCTGGGGAATGCCGAACATGTTTTGCGCCTGGAAATAGTTGGCGAACGCGGTCACCAATTCCTCGCTGCGGCCGGTGGCACGCAGATAGTCGACGCTGGCCGAATCCACGGGAAAGAAGCCCATCGTGGCGCCGTACTCGGGAGCCATGTTGGCGATGGTGGCGCGGTCGGCCACCGGCAGCGCCGCGGCGCCGGGACCGAAGAATTCGACGAACTTGCCGACCACCTTGGCCGCTCGCAGCATTTGGGTGACGTGCAAGGCGAGATCGGTGGCCGTCACGCCTTCCCGCAGCGCGCCCGTCATGTGAACGCCGACGACTTCCGGCGTGAGGAAATAAACGGGTTGGCCGAGCATGCCCGCCTCAGCCTCGATGCCGCCGACGCCCCAGCCGACGACCCCCAAACCATTGATCATCGTAGTGTGCGAGTCGGTGCCGACCAGCGTGTCGGGGTAAAAAAGCGACGAGTCGAGTCCGGAGAGCGGTGTGCTCAAAACGCCCTTGGCGAGATACTCGAGGTTCACCTGATGTACGATGCCAATGCCGGGCGGTACGACCTTGAACGTCTTGAACGCCTGCTGGCCCCATTTCAACAGTTGATAGCGTTCGCGGTTGCGCTGGAATTCCATTTCGAGATTCAGCTTCAGCGCCTCCGGCGTGCCGAAGAAGTCCACTTGGACCGAGTGATCGACCACGAGATCGACCGGCACGAGCGGTTCGACGATTTTCGGGTCGCGCTTGAGACGCGCAACCGCCGACCGCATCGCGGCGAGGTCGACCAACAGTGGTACGCCCGTGAAATCTTGGAGAACGATGCGCGCGACAACGAACGGGATCTCCACTGGTGCTGGCGATTGGGCGTTCCAGTTGGCCAACCCGCGGACGTCCCGCTCGGTGACCTTCTGTCCGTCCACGTTCCGCAAGACCGATTCCAGCACGATGCGGATGCTGACGGGCAACCGCGAGATGTTCCCAACGCCCGCCGCCTCCAAGGCGGGGAGTGAATAGAACTTACCCCGCTTGCCGGCGGCAAGCTCGAAATTCTGGAGGGAATCGAATAGATTGTGTGCGGTGCCCATGCCGTAAGGCATTATACGAGGCCCCATGGTTTAGGCAAGCGGCGCGGTCAAACGCCGGTCAGGATGTCCGGACGATCGGTCGGAAATGGAAAGCCCCGAGCGTACGGCTCGGGGCTTTCGGGGCGGGGGCGAGTTGGCCTTTGTCGATGGCGATTACTTACGGCGGCGTTCGAGCAGCACGAGTATGAAAGAGGTGCCGCTCAGTACCAAAACCGCGGCGGACGGTTCTGGCACGGGGAGGGGGGATGACAGGCTGGTGATCCGGATCAGCATATCGTTGTAGTCGCCGAGACCGCCTTCTTTTCCGTTCAGTTCAAGACGGGTGCTGTTTTCGATGCCGATCCAGTAGATTTCGGCTCCCGATGTCGCTGATTCTTCGAAGACGACGAAGTGTTGGTGCGACGTGTCTTTGTACGGATTCAGTGACGACTGGGTGTAGAACGTGGGCTGACCTCTACGCTTCAGGTAGAAGCCATATTGCGGGCTGGGAGAAAACATGTCCTCCGCACCCGGCGAATCGGAACCGACGAAGATCGGATGCAAATCCAACGGGTTTGAGATGTCGTACCAGCCGAATTCATCGACATCGGCGGTGGCGGCAGGCGTGGCTTCCAGGTTTAACTCGGCCTTGAGGGTGGGGGCGGACGGATTGGTTAGGCTCAGCCTATCGGAGCCGTCGAAGTAGAAGCTCAGGTCGGCGTTGCCGCCGGTCTTCTTTTTTGAATTCTTGATGCTCTTGCCCCAGTAAGGCATCGGGAGCAGACTGTCTGGCCCGTCCTCTAACGTATACGCCGGGTTGTCCTCGGAACCTGTGAGGTAAAAGCCGACGTTGCTCGTGTTCTTCTGTGTCTTATTCGTCCCGTCCAGCGACTTGTTGTCCCAATAGGGTTTGCCGTTGTGATTCAACTGACTGGCCGACCAGATCTGAAACGAGGCGCCGCCTGATCCAGTAATCGCATCAGCAAACGTCGCCGTGGCGGTGCAGAATCCCAATAGGAATAGACTACCCCATACAACATGCTTGGTCCCCATACGTCTCCCTGTTGATTACCCTATACGGCTTGTTTAGAGCGTCCTCCCAATCTCCTTGGAACTGGTCGGACGCGAACCCCAATTCCTACCACAGAATTGGCTGCATTGCAAGTGATGCACTGCCTTGGAAGCCTTGTTTTTTCTGGCTTCCAAGGTTGTTGATGTAGAGGGAAATACAGCGGAAACGCACTCGAGCCGTGAGGAACTGGCGGAAAGAATTCGTTATTTCAGCGGCGGAGGACGGGTGTTTCAGTCCCCAAACCCGGGGCCCGCATCAGCCGTCCTACAACGGGGAAACCGGGAGCAGTTGGCCGCTCACGCCGGGCTCATGCCACTCGGTTTCCCGTTCCGTTTGAGCCAATCAACCAGCACGCGAATACTGGCTGTGGCCATCGCGATTGAAGTATCAGCCGCGCCGTAATACAGGCGCAAGGTGTCGCCGTCGGGGGCAATCGTGAAGCCACACGGGAAGACGACGTTACTTACGTCGCCTTCGCGTTCGTAAGGTTCTTCGGGGCCGAAGATCCAGGTGTCCCCGCGCAACAGGCAACGCTCGGGCGTTTGCAGGTCGAACAATGCCAGCCCGAGCCGGTACAGGCTACCGGCCGGGGTTGGCCGCACGCCGTGATAGATGATCAGCCACCCCTCACGGGTTTCGATCGGTGGCGGCGACAATCCGATCTTGTTGGCATCCCACCACGCGCCGCGGCGCGCTTGCAGAATCATCTTGTGACTGCCCCAGTGACGCAGGTCGGGCGAGTAGGAAATCCACATGTGGGCGCCCATCGGCGTGACGGGCCGATGGATCAACGCCCAGTTGCCGCCGATGCGATGCGGAAACAAGGCCGCATCCTTGTCCTCCGGCGGCATGATCACCCCCAGACGCTCGAAACCGTGAAAGTCCTCGGTCACGGCCAGCGACACGCCAGGGCCGCCACGCGAGTACGAAGTGTAGACAACGGCGTACTTTTTGAGCTCGGGAACAAACGTGATGCGCGGGTCTTCCACGCCCCAGATTTCTTCCGGGTGGCCTTCGGGGTCGGGCGGAAACGTCGGTTGAGGATCGACCTCCCAGCCGTCCACGCCGTTGCGTGATCGGGCGGCACAAAGATGGGAGATTCCGCGGCGATCTTCCGCGCGGCAGAACAACAATGTGGTGCCCTCGGGCAAGAGCGTCGCGCCCGCGTTGAACACGGTATTGATCGGATAGGGCCAATCCAGCGCCGTGAGAATCGGATTTCGATGGTCGCGGTGGAAGAGAACTTCATGTTGGCCGCGCATGGTTTTTAGCCTCCGCCCGTTGAGTTGAGTGCCTGTTCTGACAGCCGCAGTTCCAATAGGGACAGGAGATAGGACAGCGTGGCCTCCGCCCCTTGATTCTGGTTCACGCGGTCGGGGTGCAGCCCGTCGCGGCAACCGCCCGTGGCAGGGTCGTAGAGCGGCAGACGCAGGTCGTTCCGGCCGAGGAACCATTCGAACGCGAGTTGAGCCTCGGCCTGCCACCGCCGGTCATTGGTCTGGCGGTAGGCCTCGCGACAGGCAATGATCATGGCGTGGGCTTCCACCGGTTGCTGGTCGAAGCGCGCCCGTTCCCCACCGCGCGCATAAAAGCCGTTGGAGCCGACGGGAACAAAGTGGTCCCCCTTTGCGCGTTGGACGTCGGCCAGCCAGCCCAGCGCGGTAAACGCCGCCTCCGACATGTCGCTGCGGGGCAGGAAATGGCCGCTCAACAGAAGCGCGTGCGGCAGGACAGCGTTGCAGTAACTGAGGTTGTCTTCGAACCAGCGCCAGTCGGGTGAACTGTGAGCCCGATACAAATCGAGCAGCCGTTGCGCCAGTATCTCGCGCGCGTTCTGGGCGGTGCGATCTCCCGCGTAACGCCGCAGATACTCGTGAATGCCGAGGAGCGCGAAGGCCCACGCGCGCGGACTGCTGGTTTCGAGAATCGGCGGCAGCGCCAACTCAAACAATCGGCTGGCGGTGCCGCACAAGCCGCCTTTCTCCGAGCGCCCCAAAACCGTGCCCAACGCCCACAGCGCGCGCCCGTGGCTGTCGTCCGAGCCCCGCTCCTCGCGCCATTGACGTTCAAAGGACAGGAAGTTGCGAAATCGGCCGGTCTTCAAATTGAACGCGTACCACAAGAACGCCATGTAGACCGAGGCCAGACCCTTGGTCGCTTCTGATTCGCCCAGTTCTTCGAGTAACACAGTGGCGATCAACGCGCGGGCATTATCGTCGGTGCAGTAGCCATCCGGATAGCTCGGCACGGTAAACACGGCGTGCTGCAACATGCCGGTGTCGTCACTGAGCCGGCGCAGGTGGTCGAGATTGAGCGTGGGCAATTCGGTGGGACGTTTTTCCTGCGCGCGGGCCGCGGCGACGGACCGCGAGGCGCCCCGGCGCCGGGTGCGTGCCTTGTCGAAACTCTTCATGTAGAGTCCGGCGACGTTCGACCAGACCATCTGGCGTCCAAACAGGTACGCACGCTTGCGCATGGCGTGGCGTTCGGTCTCGTCGTTGATCAGGCCGACCACGGCCTTGGCGATGGCCGACGCGTCGCGGAACGGCACGAGCACGCCGCGGCCATCCGCCAGCATTTCTTCGGCGTGCCAGTACGGCGTGGAAACCACCGCCTTGCCCGCCCCCACGGCGTAAGCCAGGGTGCCGGACACGACCTGTTCGCGGTTGAGGTACGGTGTGACATAGATGTCCGCCGCTCCGATGAACTCGACCAGTTCTTCGAGGCTGACGAACCGGTTGTGAAAGATCACGTGTTGCTCGACGCCCTTGTCCCGGGCCAGTTGTTGCAACATCACGCGGTAGGTCTCGCCCTCGTTCCGTTTGACGTGCGGATGCGTCGCGCCGAGGACGATATACACGGCGCCGGGATTGGCAGCCACGATGTTGGGCAGGGCCTCGATGACGTATTCAATGCCCTTGTTCGGCGACAGCAAACCGAAGGTCAACAACACCAGCTTGCCTTCGACACTGAAACGGTCCTTGTAAAAATTCGGGTCAACGAATGGCACGTCGGGGATGCCGTGTGAGATGAGATCGATCTTCTCCGCGCACACACCGTAGACCTGCTGGAGGAACTGCTGGGCGCGCTGGCTCAGCGCCACCAGCCGGTCCGACCACTCGGCCAACTCCTTCATGACCTTGCGTTGTTGCGGGTCCGGCTCGCGCAGGACCGTGTGCAGCGTCGTAACCACGGGCATGTGCAGTTCACGAACCAGCGCCAAGATGTGGCTCCCGGCGGGCCCGCCGAACAGACCGAATTCGTGCTGTAGGGAGACGACGTCGACATTGGTGATGTTCAGGAAATCGGCGGCCCGGCGGTAGGACTCGAGGTCGCGCTCGGCCATTTCGAACCGGACCCGGGCGGGGTAAGGGTAACCCTGCTCGATGTCGTTGACGGGCACGGCAAAATAGGTCGTTTCGGGGTGTTGTGCCGCCAGCGCTTCGCACAAATCGGCGGTAAAAGTCGCGATCCCGCAGCGGCGCGGCAGATAATCTCCCACGACAGCGACCCGATCGAGCATCTGTTCCACAACTGCATCATGTCACGGACAACGCGCCGGGACAAGTGGCCAAGCAGAGAAAAATGAAACGACGCCCCGGCTCAGGGGGCCGGGGCGTCGGCGTGAAACAGCAGGCGGCACTACTTCAGCGTTGCCAGCGTCTGCTTGATCTTTTCGAAATTCGGCAGTTGCGCGGGGTCGTCGCTGGATTCGGCGTAGCGGATGACGCCCTGCTTGTCGACGACGAACGCGGAACGCTTGGCGACGCCGGCCATGCCGAGATTCTTTTGCGGCAAGAAACTATCGTAGGCAATGCCGTAGGCTCGCGCGGTCTTGTGTTCGTAATCGGCGAGCAACGGCACCGTGATCTTTTCCTTCTCGGCCCAGGCGGCCTGGGCAAACGGGTTGTCGCCGCTGACGCCCCACACCTCGGCGTTGAGACCCGTGTAGGCGTTCAGTCCCTGGCTCACTTCGCACATCTCCTTGGTGCACACGCCCGTGAACGCCATGGGGAAGAACAGCAACACCGTGTTCGTCCTGCCGAAATTGCTGCTGAGCTTGAGCTTCTTCGGACCGTCCGCCGCCTTGGTTGTGAGTTCGAAATCCGGTGCTTTATCGCCAGCTTTTAATGCCATGTGAATTCCTCCGTATTCGATGTTATTAGAATCCGCCAAACTACGCCTGCGTGAGTTATGCCAAAACAATCCAAAACCCGCAAGCTTCACCGAAGGTGCCGCGCGGCAAACGCCCGCCCGGAGCCAGACTTCAAGTAACGCTCGAAATCCAGCACCCGTTCACGGCCAGCAAATGAGATAACACTGACAATTTCCCAGGGTCGGTGCTTACTTGTGTACGGGCAATCGCCGGCATTGTGGCCAGACAGGCGTTGCTTCATGTCCTCAGTAAATCCGACATAGTGCTGGCCTGGATCGGGGATGCTGCGAATGATGTAAACGTGGTAAAGTTGCCCGTGTAGTTCTTGGCCCACCTTCGCCAAGTCGCCGACGCGCCCTAGCGCTTTGGCGACGGCGCGGCTTCGGCGGGCAGCCTTCGCTCGGCTGCTTGCGCGGCGATTGCCATCCAATATGCTTCTTGAAGGCTGGTGGGCGTTAGAGGACTTGAACCTCTGACCTCTTCCATGTCAAGGAAGCGCTCTAGCCAACTGAGCTAAACGCCCGTGCCGCCACGCGCATAGTACCGGGCGAGAAAGCGAGTGTCAACTGGGCCCTCGAGCAACCCCGGAGACGGTTCGGGCATCCTACCGTCAAACAGCGTCAGGAGGAAACGTACCAACAATGAAATCCAAACTGCACAACGCACCCGACCTCACCAAGCGACCGCCCCGCAGTCCGCGAGTCCGGCTGGGCGGGTATGTCATCCTCGCCCGTTGTTTGGATAAAGGGCGCGCGACGTTGGCAGGCCAACAGGGCGAATACCAGTTCAACTGCCCGCTCGACCAACACTTGCTCCAATTTGCGGGAATCAAAGCCGACGCGCTGAAGAAACAACTGGCTCTTGGGAAAGGCGACGGCGAGATCCTCGAGTGGATCGCCAAGCACTCAACCACGAAGCCGCAGCCGTGGGAAATCACGCAATGGAGCGCCCACCAAAGTGAACGGGGCCCGACCGACGCGGAGTCGCATGAGTATTTCACGACCACGCTGGCCAAACTCAGCAAGAAACGGGACGACGTGGTGGGCTGGTTTGACCTGCTCGACCTCGATGACTACGTGAGCTTTGGCGGAAAAGCGTGATGGCCGCGCGGTGGAGCTCAATCGCTCTTGAGTAACGACTGGAATTTCCTGCGGAACTTCGCCACTTTCGGGGCGATGACGAACTGGCAATATGGCTGGGCGCCGTGGAGACGATAGTACTCCTGGTGATAGTCTTCGGCCTTATAGAAGGCTTTGAACGGCGCGAGTTCGGTCACGATCTTCCCGTCCCAGAGCTTTTCGGCCTCGATTTCCTTGATCACTTCCTGGGCGACGGCCTTTTGTTCGTCGTTCCGGTAGAAGATCACCGATCGATACTGCGTGCCGACGTCGTTGCCCTGGCGGTTCAGGGTCGTCGGATCGTGGACGGTGAAGAAGACCTCGAGAATTTGCTTCAACGAAATGATCTTCGGGTCAAAGGTGACCTGGCTCACTTCGGCGTGCCCCGTGACGCCCGAGCAGACCTGTTCGTACGACGGATTCGGCACGGTGCCGCCCGAGTAGCCCGATTCCACTTGCGTCACGCCTTTCAACTCCTCGAACACGGCTTCCGTGCACCAGAAACAGCCGCCGCCGAGTGTAATGGTTTCGGTGGGTGAGGAACTTGCGGCATTTGAACTCATGGTCATTACGCCTCCGAGAAACAGGATGAGTGCGGTCACGATTCCGATCTTCGACCGGTAGGGACGGACCGCCGGGCCGTCCGAATCGTTGCCAGAACGCGGCGCGCCCGGCGGTCGCGCCCTACCAACGACTGATATGATGTCATTCATGATTCGTTCTGCATTCTGCGTCCCGCCAGCCAGCGCTCCACGGGATGCAGCACAAGCCAGAAAACAAAGAAGACCAGAAACAATCGGCCCGTGCACAGGATGTTGTCGAGGGTGCACTTGTGGAACGGTTGCAGCAGGCCCTCCGCAAATACGTCGAAGATCACCACCAGACAGTAAAACTTTGTGATGAACAATTCCAGGCGCCGCCATTCTTTGAACAGCCAGAAACTCAGGCCGGCGACGAACGCCAGCGTCGTCAGGACGAACTGCCAGTAATCAACAATCGGGTTCCACACCAGGTGCGCCAGGGCGCTGATCGCCGTGAAACCGACGGCGACGTGCAGTTCGTGTTTGCCGAATATCTTCATGGCCGCTTGTACGGCACGAACTTCAGCGCGACCGAGTTGATGCAGTAGCGCGAACCGGTCGGCTTGGGCCCGTCGTCGAATACGTGGCCCAGGTGCGCGCCGCAACGCGCGCAAAGCAATTCCGTGCGATGCATTCCCAAGGAATTGTCGGGCCGCTCCTCGATGTTCTCCTTGGCGATGGGCTGAAAGAAACTCGGCCAGCCCGTCCCCGACTCAAACTTCGCATCGGACCGGAACAGTGCCGTGCCGCAGCAAACGCAGCGGTAGATGCCCGGCTCGTGCTCGTTCAGATAACCGCCGCAGAACGGCGGTTCGGTCCCGCTCCCGCGCGTGACCCGGTACTGCTCGGGCGTCAATTGCTTGCGCCATTCGGCGTCGGTCTTGACAATCCGATCGACCGTCACGACGCCCGTTTCTTTTCCGGCATCATTAAACTCCGCAATCGCCACCTTCTGATTCATAGGCTGGGCTTTCTCCTCCGGTTCGCCGACCGACCGCGCGCAACCCGTTGCCACCATCGCAGCCAACACGGTCACATGCCAGTAGCGTATCTTCATAAATGGAATCTGACGACCCATGGGTTGGATGCTGCGTCACCCTCAAACGATTCACCATCCGAGAACCCGACCATGCAGATGCGAGCTGACGCGGAGGAAAGATTCGGGAACCAATCCGATTGACTCGCGACGCATGGGATGATTGACTTCGCGCCGTGAGCGCGGCGTCAAAGCTGGATGTTTACTTCTACGAGGCTTTCGAGGAAGAGGTCGAAGCGCTCCGGCGGCATTTGCCGGCCGACATCCGTGCGGAGTTCACGGGAAAGACGATTCAGGAAACCGGCGATGCCGTGCCTCCCGCATCCTTGATCAGCATGCGGACGCAGTCGATTGTCCCGAAAGGGTGGGGGAACAAGCTCTCCGGCATCGTATCGCGGACGACCGGCTACGATCACCTCATCAAGCTGAACGTTCCCTGCGGTTATCTGCCAGCGTACTGCGGCCAGGCGGTGGCGGAACAAGCGGCCTTATTCTGGATGACGCTCCTCCGCAAACTGCCGCAGCAGTTGGAGCATTTCGCCCGGTTCAATCGCGACGGTCTGACCGGCCAAGAATGCTCCGGGAAGAAACTGCTCGTCGTCGGCGTTGGCAACATCGGGTCCGAAATCGCGAAGATCGGATTGGGACTCGGCATGGACGTCCGCGGCGTGGACATCCTCCAGAAGCACCCGCTCGTCACGTACGTCTCGATCCACGACGGGTTGCCGTGGGCCGACGTCGTTGTCTGTGCGATGAACCTGACCGCCGAAAATGTCGGCTACTTCAACTACGACCGACTCAAGCAAGCGAAGCGGGGCGTGATCTTCGTCAATGTTGCCCGGGGCGAACACGCCCCGACGGCCGATCTGGTTCGACTTCTCGACGAAGAGCGTCTCGGCGGGTTGGCGCTGGACGTGTACGAAAACGAACCGCAGTTGGCGGCGGCGTTGCGCGCAGGGCAGGGGACGTATCCGTTGGCCGGTCGCCCCCACGTCATTCTCACGCCGCACAACGCGTTCAACACGCGCGAATCGGTCGACCGCAAAGCCGAGCAGACGATTCAGCAGATCGAGCACTTCCTGAAGAACGGCCAGTTTCTCTGGCCCCGGCCGTGATCAGCCGCGCCCGGCGCGAGTCGATTAAGCCCGGCTCGCGCCTGCCACAGCGCGCTATTTGTTGCTGAACGGTTCTTTCAGCACGACTTTGACGCCGGAGATGGTCTGGGTCAGGGCGTTGCGAACCGTGCCGAGGGCCTTCGAACCCACCTTTTCGGCTGCGCTCAAGGCCCCGTTTGCCGCGGCGGACGCCGCGTCCTCAACGCTGAGTCCCAGTTCCTTGGCGGCACCGATTGCCCCTTCGACGAGGCGGGTCGCCGCGGTTCCAAGTTCGCCACCCACGTCGGCCGTCTCTCGAATCCCGGCTTGGGCGGTTTGGCTGATGGCGTGCAGCGCCGCCTCGGCGACGTCGCCCGTGCCTTTGATCGCGGCGACGATCGTGTCTTTGGTGTTTTCCATAATGCCTGCGTGTCGGGTCGTCATGATCGATCTCCTTCTCTTTTTTGGTTTGTTTGCGTTTGCTTTACGTCTTCTTCACGGACGCTACCAGAATTGAGACGCCACCAATCAACGCAATGGCCCCGGCCAGTTCCGGTACGCGAATCTTGTGGGTCTTGCTGGTCGTTATCTGGACCGGACCGGCATCGATCACTTTCTCGCGGGTCCGGTAGGTGATGAACCCCTGATAGGAGAACGACAGAATGCCGAGCACGATCAGCGCGAGGCCGCTGCTGCGTAGTTGGCTCATGATGAGGTCTCCTTTCTGGTGGTTGGCGGCGATCAGAGTGGCCGGCGCCCTTCGATGATGCGAATGAGCACCACCACCAGCGCCACCAGTAACAGGATGTGGATGAACCCGCCGAACGTGTAGGAACTGATCATCCCCACCAGCCACATCAGCAGTAGAATGACAAACAAGGTCATCAACATAACACGGTTCCTTTCGGTTGCCGGCTCCCCAGCCGGTGGAGTCGGCCGCCCCGGGCCGACGCCATCGGCCATTCCTGCTTCAACCTCCGATCGTCATATTGTTGTGGACGTCTTTTACGCCCTTGATGTCCATCACCAGCTTGGTAACGAGATCCTTTTCCGCCTGATTCTTTGCCGTGCCCGTGAGCGTCACCACGCCGCCGGTCGTTTCCACGCCCGTATGCAGCGCGCTGGTGGAGCGGTGGAACAACAGGGTCATCTTCACCTGGGCCGTGACCGAGGCGTCGTCGATCCGGTCACTGAGGGTCGCCTCCGGCACGGCGTTCGTCGCGACGGTCATGTCGTTGACGACGCCTTTGACGCCGTCGACGTCGCGAGCATATTCGGTCGTCAGATCTTTCTGAGCCTGGCTGGCCGCCGTACCCTTGAGGGTCGCGACGCCGTCCTTGACGTACACCTGTGTTCGGCCGCTGACGCTCCGATGGAACATCAGAGCCGCCTTCACTTTGGCGCTGATCCAATCATCGGATCGCGCCGACGGCGGCGGGCTCTGGACTTCCAATTGATCGACGACCCGTTTCACCCCCGGCAACCCCTCGACGGTGTCTTCGGCGAGACCTTTGTGCGACGGGTCGCTAACCGTGCCCGTGAGGGTCACGATGCCGTCCTCGGACCGGATGTTGATGGCGTCGTCCTTCAAGTACGTTCGATACACGTACGTTCTCCTGGCCGCGCTTTCGATGCGCTCATCCGTCTCAGACGTGGCGAACGCCGCACTCGCCTGAAGGCTGATGGCCATCGCGGCGGCCCACGCGATCATGTGCTTCATTTTCATCGTTCCGATTCCTCCGATTGTTGGGTTGGGCATTTCCTGCCGCGCGAAAACCTAGAGTGAGACCGGGTCGCGCTCAATTGTCGGAATGTCTGGTCGCGGGGTCGGAGATTGTTCCGAGCCCGCCTCAATCGATCGGCTGATGGCACCGTCAGTAGGGCCGGCAATTGTCCGGTCGGCTGACCGGACCTACCGTTCACCTATGGTGATTGGGATGCAGCTCTCGCAAGTTCTCAAACGACGCGTCGATGCGGTGACGCCGGACACGCGGCTGACCGATGTGGCCCGGAAGATGATCGCCCAGCGCACAAATGCTCTGCCGGTGTGCCGCGACGGACGGTTGGTCGGGGTCTTGAGCGTGCGCGATCTGATCTGGCGGACGACCTCGGAGGGCCGTGATCCCACGCTGGCGACAGTCAGCGAGGTGATGAACGCCAGGGTCGTGCGCTGCTTCGAGGACGCCGACCCGCACGAGGCGATCCGGTTGATGAGGAAAAACCGTGTGACGCAAATCTGGGTCATCAGTCGCGACGAGCAACTGTTGGGGGCCGTTTCGTTGGGCGACCTCTCGTCGCAACTCGACGCGATGGAGGGGGGTCACAACGGCCGCGACCCGGAATCGGCGAATGAGACCTAGGGGACGCAACGACGGGCGGAAGTGCGTCCGTCCGACACGAGAGGAGGTCCGGACGTGGCACTGGTCAGCCGTGTTCTTCGTAATTGCGGCGGTGGTGGCGGCGCTCGGCTTCGGCGGACCCGCCGCCGCTGCCGCCGCTGGCAAGATTTTATTGCTGATGATTCTGATCGTCTTCGTGGTCACGCTCGCACTGGGTTTGATCAGGCGGGCGTGAACGAATGGAAAGGAGGGCCAATGAAACGCAGGAGCATCATCATCGTTCTCGCCGCGTGCTTGGCGGCGTCGGTGCTGGTAGGCTGTCAAGAGCAGCCGCCGGCCCAGCCAATGGGCGGCGCAACGCGTCCTGAGGCGTCAGCGACCAATGCTCCCGCTCCATCTATGAGTGGGGAGACACAGCCGCAGGCGCCCGGGTCGAGCCAACCCGCTCCGAGCACAAGTGGCGAGAACCAGCCGGCGGCGACGGATACAAACCAGCCTCCGACCGGCGGGCCGGCCCAATGAAGCCGGTGCAGACGTGTGGAGCCGCTCGCATCCAGATGCGGGCGGCTCACGCACATCGGCTGACTTGCAAACCAGTTTTTCTATCATACATTTGAGCGGCGTGAGAGCGTTAACCCCGACACGGTCAGCGAGCCGCATGTTGCTGGAAGACGTGCGCGTCCGTCCTTTGGGGAGTGACGAACTGACGGCGTTGAAGAGCGCGCGCAAGACGCTGGTGCATGTCCAGCGTGAGATGGAGACGCTGCGGGCCACGGAGAAACAGCACCGGCTTTTTTTCGAGAAGACACCCTATCCGCGATTCATCTGTGATTGCCGGACGCTCCGGTTCCTGGCGGTCAACGAAGCCGCCGTGGCGTTGTATGGTTATTCCCGCGAAGAATTTGCCCGGCTGTCCCTCAAGGAATTGTGTCCGGCGGACAACGTGGTGAAGTTCCTGGGCTATTGCCGCCGCGCCCGGCGTCGTCAGGCAGTGATGGACGACGGCGTGGACGGAGTGTTTCAGCATTGCCGCAAGGACGGGTCGATCATCGACGTAGAGATTGGCGTGACACTTGTCCGCCAGCGGGGAGCGAACTGTTACCTGATCCTGGCCAGGGACGTCCGCAAACGCCGGCGGGTCGAGCAACAACTCCATCTGCAATATGCGACCACCCAAGCCCTGGCCAACGCATCCAGTATGACGGAGGCGGCACCCCGGATATTCCGGACGATCTGCGAGAGTCTGGGCTGTGACTGGAGCGAGTTATGGCGCGTCGATGCCGAGTCGCAGACCCTGCGGTGCACGCAGACGTGGCGGGCGCGAGTCCGGCGTCGGCGGGGCCTTGAAAAACTGGCACTGGCGTTCACCTGCGCCCGGGGCGAAGACCTGCCCGGCCAGGTTTGGAGTCGGAACAAACCGGTTTGGGTGACAGAGATTGCCCATGACCGGCGATTGCGGCGTCGGGCACTCCTGCTCCGGTCCGGCCTGCGATCGGCGTTCGCGTTTCCCATTCGCCTGGGCGGCGAGGTGCTCGGCGTGATCGCGATTTACAGCCGCGAGATTCGTCGTCCCGACAAACAGTTACTGCGGGTGTTGGAAGCGATTTGCAGCCAGATCGGCCAGGTCATGGGACGACGCCGTGTCGAGCGGAGATTGTTGGAGATCAGCGAGCGGGAACAACAACGCATCGGACAGGACTTGCACGACGGACTTTGTCAGCAGCTAACCGCCGCCGCGTACATGTGTGACAACTTACGGGGAGTGCTCGCCGAACAATCCCTGCGGGAGGCCGACGAGGCCGGCCGGGTTGCCGACCTGCTCCGTCACGCGATCGACGACGCCCGTCAACTGGCGCGCGGCTTGAATCCCGTGCGGTTGGATGCCGCCGGCCTTCAGACCGCGTTGGCGGAATTGGCGTCTACCATTGCCACGCTGTTCTCCATTTCGTGCCGCTTCCGTTGCCCACGGCCGGTCCGGGTCCACAATCCGGAAACGGCGATTCACCTGTATCGGATCGCGCAGGAGGCGATCAACAACGCGATCACCCACGGCGAGGCCACCCGCATCACGATTTCGTTGTCGGCCGCCGGCGGGTCGACGACGCTGAGCGTGACCGACGATGGCCAGGGCATCGACAATCGCCGATCGTCTGCGGACGGAATCGGCCTGGAGATCATGAAGCATCGCGCCCGGTCCATTGGCGGGCAATTGCGTGTCGGTGCGGCGAACAACGGGGGAACTCTGGTGACGTGCCGGTTCCCTTCGAAAGACAGCAATCCGTAACGGAACGAGCCGATGCCGCCCAAACAATCCAAACCGGACGACTCGAAGACGCGGATCCTGATTGTGGACGACCACCCGCTGATGCGGGACGGCGTCCGGCAACGCATCAACCGCGAGTCGGACCTGGCCGTTTGCGCGGAGGCCGCGACCGCGGCTGAGGCGTTGGAAGCGATCCCGAAACAGAACCCCGATATGATCATCGTGGACGTTGCCATGGTGGGCAAGAACGGCATTGAACTGGTCAAGGACCTCAAGGTGCGTCACCCGCGGCTGCCGGTGATCGTGCTTTCCGTTTACGATGAATCGTTGTACGCCGAACGCGCCCTGTGGGCGGGTGCCCGCGGCTACGTGATGAAGCAGGAGAACGCCGACGTGCTCGTACAGGCCATCCGCCGGGTCCGAAGCGGCCAGGTGTTCGTAACCGAACGCGTGTCGGCCAAGATCCTCAACCGGGTCGCCGGCGGTGGTGGGGACGAGATCGCATCACCGATTGACGAATTGAGCGACCGCGAGCTGGAAGTGTTTCGGCTGGTCGGCGACGGGTACGGCGCGCACGAGATCGCCGCCAGACTTCATCTCAGCACCAAGACCGTTGCGACGCACACGGAGCACATCAAGCGCAAGCTCTCGCTCTCGAGCACGCGTGCCCTCGCGCGGTTCGCGATCCACTGGGCCCGGGGCGATCGGCCCCAGCCAGTCAAGACCCGCACGTGACGGCCCGTACCCGGCCGTTCTCCCACCGTCACAACGGCAGGCCTCACGCGGTTTGCGATCCCCGGGGCCTGGCGCCCGGCGCGGCGTCCACATCAGGCGAACCGTCGTCGCCCAGCCCCTGGTGCAATTCCTTCCGGGCGCGCCGCGCCAACGCTTCGTACTTTTCGTGGAACCGATCCAATTCTTCCTGGGAGAGTTCCTCCAGATCCAGCAAGGCATTGTGCGCTGATTGGGTCGCGCGAATCAATTCGTCGAGCTTGATCTGCATCGCCGCGCTGTCGCGGTTCTGCGTGTTCTGGATCAGGAACACCATCAAGAACGTGACGATTGTTGTCGCGGTGTTGATGACCAACTGCCACGTGTCGCTAAATCCGAACATCGGCCCTGTCAACGCCCAAGCAGCGATGACCAACACCGCCAACCCAAACCCCAGCGGATGCCCGGTCGCGCGGGCGCCCGCCTTGGCCAGCGCATCGAACCACCGCCACCGCCCACTCGGGCGGACCCGGCGCCTCCGCAACCAGTTGGTTCGTTTCATCGCCGTTCCTCAAACACGCGGCTAGTGGCCGACGCGATGGCCGTGGCGCCGGTGATGCTTCAACACCGTGCGCGCGGCGACCTCTTTCGCCCGGTGGCCATAACGGCCCGAACGTGCCGCACTCCGCTTGATGTGCTCGTACATGCGCTGTTCTTTGCGGCTGACGCCGCGCAGATGTCCATCTCTCGGCATGAGCATTTCCCTCCCGATCTGGTTCTGGTTGCTGCAATGTGCGGTATCGCGGCCCGCCGCTCAATCGGCAGAACTTCCGATTTGGCCATCGGCCAAACGACGCAGACGCGACAGCGCCGCGGCGCGCGTTTATCCGCCCGATTTCTGATCCGAGCATCGGGGTTCCCAACACCAGCGTCGGGTCACGTTCCGCCTAGTGCCCGGTCAACCTTGATTGGGAGGGCGAGCCTCCCGGCGAGCCGACCGTTCTCACCGTCAACGCCGCGGCTCAGCAGGAGCCTTGGTCGCCTGCGGCGCCGCCAGAGGCGGGTAAACTTCGCCCTCCCCGCACGCTTCTGATGAACGTTGACGGAGCACTAGGAAGAACTCTTAGCCGGAATTATGCAGTAGGCAAAAGGCCACCGGATGAGTTTGGATGGGTTTGATTATGCGAAACTCATCCTCAGCCCTTGGCGGGGTCGCTCACCAAACGGTGGCCGCTCCGATTCAACTG
>Ga0335081_10000149_pt1 | contig 137424 bp, 109 predicted proteins | sample Lox_Sample_35_FD_206713 | JGI IMG/M metagenome (GOLD analysis project Ga0335081, IMG submission 206713) | Soil microbial communities from Loxahatchee National Wildlife Refuge, Florida, United States - Lox_Sample_3.5 | ecosystem: Environmental > Terrestrial > Soil > Wetlands | place: USA... | reverse complement strand
CACGCCTACCGGCGTTCCACTGCGGCACTTGCGGCAGCGACCGAACGCCACCGCTCAACTCCAGCACGCGCTTCCTGGGACCAGGCGTCATCGGGTGTTACCCGCATCTGACCCGTCCCAGTCCAGCCGATTGCTCGGCAGACCGGTCGTAGTGCCGGCCGGACCTTTACGCCGGAGCCGCCCGGGAGCGGAGGTGACGAGCCCCTGCCCGCGGGAACCGCTCTCGCTCCACCGTCCGGAGTGACCGGCCGGCGTCCTTGCGTTGAGCGAGACGGCGCCGCATGAACGCCTTGCTGCGGGTGTTGTCAAGCGTCTTCAATTTGGCTTGCGGATTTCGCTAAGCCATTGTCCAACTTGGCTATTTCCGATCCAGCCGGCTCATTTTGGCGACAAAAAATCTTCGCATCGCGCAAAAAGGATTTCATGTTGTGATTCGCAGATTCTTAGCCCGGATGAGCGAAGCGACATCTGGGATCAACGGTAATCCTCAGGCCGCGCCGCATTGCGCTTCGTGCGATCCGGGCTACGCTCGCTGCGTCTACCGGCGTTCCGCTTCCCTTGTTTTATTTTGTCAATGATTCTTTTTCATATGAGCAGGCGAAGGAAATTTACGACGCCATGCTGAACACGATGGGCGCGTGCGCCACGACGGCGTTGCGGCCGCTGCGTTTGGCGGCGTAGAGCGCGGTGTCGGCGGCCTCGACCAGGTCGGCGGCCGGCCGGTCTTTTTCGGGCACCAGCGCCTCGACGCCGATGCTGATGGTGACGAGGCGGCTCGGCGCCTCGGCGTGGGTGATCATCAGATCCTCGATCGCCTTGCGCGCCTCTTCGGCGAGCGCCGCGGCGCGCGTCAGCTCGAGGCCGGGCAACAGCAGGGCAAACTCCTCGCCGCCGTAGCGCGCCACCAGCACCGCCTCTTCGAGCGTGACCAGCGACAGCGTCTCGCCGACCGCGCGCAGGCAGGTGTCGCCGGCGACGTGGCCGTAGCGGTCGTTGTAAAGCTTGAAGTGATCGATATCGATCATCATCAGCGCCAGCGGCTGGCGCCGCTCGGCAGCGGTCTGCCAAGCGCTTTCGATCTCGCGGTCAAAACCGCGGCGGTTGGCGAGCCCGGTCAAACCGTCGAGGCTCGCCAGCTCCTCGAGGTGCTCATTGGCGATGCGCAGCTCTTCCTCGCGCCGGGCGAGCTTGTCGGCCATGTCGTCGAAGGCGCTGGCCAGCGGCTTGAATTCGGCGACCCAGCGCTCGTCGCTGGCGCGCACGTGCAAATCGCCGCGGCCGAACCGCCCGACGGTTCGGGTCAGCGAACGGATCGGGCGCACGATCAGCTGCTCGCCGCCGAACCAGGTGACGAGCAGAACCAGTGCGCCGATCAGCGCCAGCTGGAAATAGCCGACCTCGATGTCGCGGTTGATGTCCGCCTGCACCGCGGCCTGGTCGAGCCCGACAGCGAACCGCGCATTGGTCCACGGCACGCGCACATAGGCGAAAATGTGCTGGCCGCCGTCGAGGCCGGCGGCCGTCGGCGTGCCTTCGTCGTGGGCCAGCATGTCGCGCACCAGGGCATGGTCGGCAAAGCGCTGACCGACGAAGCTTTGCAGATTCGGGGAAGCTGCCGCCAACGTGCCGCTGCCGTCGATGAGCAGGATCGAGGCGCCCGAATGCGGCGTCGCGGCAGCAGCGAATGCCTGGATCCATTCCAGATTGATCGCCGCCAGCACGACGCCGGCGACCGTGCCGTCGGCCTTGATCGCCGGCAGGCTGGCGATGATCGTCGGTGGCCCGTCCAGCCGGGTGATCAGATAATCGCTGAGCGCAAACTTGCGCGAAAGCAGCGCCTGTTGGAAATGCGGGCGGTCGCCGACGTTCAGGCCGATTGCCTCAGCACGGGTCGAGCAGGCGATGCGGCCGTCGGTGTCGGCGACCGACAGTGCGCCGATCCCCGCAATGTTGCCGGCGATGCTGGCAAGATATTGATCGCACTGGTCGCGATCGAACGGGGTTCCGGCATAGACCCGCGCCACGATCTGCAGAAGCGCGCGCACCGAGACGATGATCTGGTCCTGCGCGTCGGCGCCGCGGCGCGCCAGCTCGATGACCTGGGCGTGAGCGTGCGCGGTGCGTTCGGCGCGCGCGCCTTCGATGGCGTGGATGCGCTCGAACATCAGCGGCGCGACGGCGAGCAGCGCCAGCACGATCAGGCGCGTGCGAATGCTCAGCGTCGGCTTGCCGCCGCGCGACGGCTTGCGCGCCGCGTTCAGCGTGTTCTGCGACCTGTTGGGAAACGTAGCCCCGTCGGGCATCTTGCACCCTCGACCCGGTTTCGCAGCCTAGCCGAGATCGGTAAAAATGCCCTTCGCGAGGTGGGTAAAAATGCCCTTCGTTCGATCGGCGCAATTTGAAGTAAACCGCGGGGTGTTTACGCGATGGCAACCATGAATCCGCCCGCCGGCGCTGGCCTCGCCGAGGTGCGCCGCGACATCGAAGCGGCCTGCCGCGAGGTTGAGCGCGATCCGGCCGGCGTTACGCTCGTTGCCATTTCGAAAACGTTCGACGCCGCGGCGATCGAGCCGGTGATCGCGGGGGGCCAGCGCGTGTTCGGCGAGAACCGCGTGCAGGAAGCCAAGGCAAAATGGCCGCCGCTCCTGGAGCGCCATCGCGGCATCGAACTGCATCTGGTCGGGCCGCTGCAGTCCAACAAGGCGCGCGACGCGGTGGCTTTGTTCGACGCCATCCACTCGCTCGACCGCGACAGCTTGGCTGCGGCGCTCGGGAAGGAAATGGCGCGGCAATCCCGCCGGCCCACTTTGTTCGTCGAGATCAATACCGGCGCCGAGCCGCAAAAGTCCGGCATCACGCCGCAGGACGCCGACGCCTTCATCGCCGCCTGCCGCGAGCGTCACGGGCTCGCGATTGCCGGCCTGATGTGCATTCCGCCGTTCGACGAAGCGCCGGCGCCGCATTTTGCGCTGACGGCGCAGATCGCGCGACGCAATGGGCTCGCGCTGTTGTCCATGGGCATGAGCGCCGATTTCAAGATCGCGATCGCATTCGGTGCCACCCACGTTCGCGTCGGCACGGCGATTTTCGGCGCGCGGACCGCGACGTAGGTGTTGATCGCGCAGAATTATCCGTCATTGCGAGGAGCCAACGGGTCCGGCCCGAAGTGGCCGGCCCGATGACAAGCTCCGCGACGAAGCAATCCAGGACGGCGCCGCAGCACTGGATTGCTTCGCTTTGCTCGCAATGACGATGGAGTGTGTCGACTGCGACGGCGCTCTCTAATCGAGAACAAATCAGATCGATCAATCGCCAGCATCGGTGTTGCTCGGCTCCGCCGCCAGCCGCTCTTGCGCCATGCGCTGGAGCGCGGCGCGGTCGAGCTTGTTGGTCGAGGCGAGCGGCAGCTCGTCGACGAACCAGACGTGACGCGGATGCTGGTAGGCTGGTGCGTGCGCAAGCGCAAAGCGCTTGACGGCGTCGGCATCGAGCGCGCGGCCGGCTTTGCGGATCACGAAAGCGACCGGCTTCTGGCCCTTGATGTCGTCATCGACCGGCACCACCGCGGCCTGCGCCACGTCCGGATGCCGCTCCAGCATGCGCTCGACGTCGGCCGGATAAATGTTCTCGCCGCCGCAGACGAACATGTCGTCGCTGCGGCCGACGAAATAATAGAAGCCGTCGGCGTCGCGACGGAACACGTCGCCGGTGACGTAAAAGCCGTCTGATGTGATTGGCCCCTTCTCTTCCCCTCCCCCGCTTGCGGGGGAGGGTAGGGAGGGGGCCCGATTGTGGTAGCCGAGCATCACGGCCGGGCATTTCATTTCCAATACGCCCTGATCGGCGTCGCGATTGGCGCCATCGACCAGGCGTACGCGCACTTGCGGATGCGGGTAGCCGACCGAGAGTTCGGGCTGCGGCAACGCCTTGGGATGCGGGCCGAACACCACCGGCCCAGCTTCGGTGGTGCCGTACGCGTTGGTCACCGCCGCGCGCGGCAGCGCGGCGCGCAACGCCGCCATCAGCGCGGCGCTGACCGGCGCCGAGCCCATGCGCACGAATGCGACGCTGGACAGATCGGTGCGCGCCAGCAAGTCGCGCTCGCGCAGCATCATGGCGATCATCGGCGGCACCGCGGTGAGGAAGCTGCAGCGATAGCGCCCGATCGCCTCGATATAGGCGCGCGCCGAAAACTGCGGCAGCAGCACGATGGTGGCGTAGGCGGCACAGGCGAGCTTGGCCAGCGCCAGCGCGTTCATGTGGTAGAGCGGCGCCGCGATCAGATAGATGTGGCGGTCAAGGCCGGGCTCGAGCCGCGTCTCAACCACCCAGATATGGCTCTGGTGCGAAAGCACGACGCCCTTCGGGGTGCCGGTCGATCCCGATGTGTAGAGAAACATCGCCGGCTCGTTGGCCGCCGGCGCGACGGCGTCGAACGGGCCGGGATCGAGGAACGCGTCGAACGCGGCGCCGAACGTGACGCGCGGAATATCACGCGGGCAATCCGGCGCGCGGGCGGCGTCGCAGAAGACGAACTTGGCGCCGGCGTCGCGCATGATGAAATCGATGGTCTCGCGCGGAAACTTGAAATTCACCGGGACGGCGACCAGGCCGGCGCGCATGATGCCGTAATAGGCCGCGATATATTCAGCGCGGTTGGCGGACTGGATGGCGACGCGGTCGCCGCGGCTCAAGCCGCGCTTGAGCAGCGCGCGCGCCACGCCGTTCGCCATGGCGTCGACTTGCGCGAAGCTGAATTGGCGCGGAGACTGCTCGCCGCCGAGATCGATGATCGCGACCTTGTTCAGATCGCGACCGCGCGGGATCAGATCGCCGAGATTTTGGAATTGCGGCATATGGCTGGCTTGTCAGTAATCCACTCGACTTGCGATCGACGGCTCTCTCTGACCGAGAAAATAGCTGAAGTACGCCGGCACAAAATCGCGCGATCTCATTTCGGCGGTGCCGTAAAATACGTGCCGCGGCCGCTGGCGAGAAGCTTGCCGTCGGCGTCGAAGATTTGCGCCTCGGCGGTGGCGAATTGGCTGCCGCCGCGGATCACCTTGCCGCGGGCGATGAGGTCGCCGCGCAAAGCCGGCCGGTGATAATCGACGCGCAGGTCGATGGTCGGCACGCCGCGTCCGGTCTGTTTCACCATGGCCCAGTCGGCGGCGAGATCGATCAAGGCCGCCAGCACGCCGCCGTGGGTATAGCCGCGCTCGGCGTTGACCACCCATTCCTCGCGCCACTTTGCCTTAAGCTCGATGCCGTCGTCGTGCACTGCGGTGACGGTGAGGCCGAGCCAGCGATGGAACGGCGCCCGCGTGACCAGCGCCTGGACGTCTTCGAGGGTGAGATCGTTGGACATGACGTGCGCAGCTAGCCCCAATAGAGCCGCATCGGATTGTCGACCAACAGCGCCTGCTGCAGCGCCGCGGTCGGCGCGATCTTCGGAATGTAGTCGACCAGCACGCCGTCGTCGGGCGCTTGTTTCTTCATGTTGGGATGCGGCCAATCGGTGCCCCAGATGACGCGGTCGGGAAAACGCTCGACCAAAGCGCGGCCGAACGGCACCACGTCGTCGTAGGGCGGACCGGCGAGACTCATGCGCTCCGGGCAGGTCACCTTGACCCAGAAATTCTTGTGCTGCTCCATCAAATGATGAAAGCGCTGGTTCTCCGGATGGTCGACGCCCTTTTTCACGTCCGGCGTGCCCATGTGGTCGACCACCACCGTGGTGGGGATCGAGGTGAAGAAGCTCTCGTATTCGGGCAAATCCGGCATTTCGAAATAGATGACGATATGCCAGCCCAGCGGCGCAACGCGCTTGACGATGCGGTTCAGCACTTCGGGCGGCGTGATGTCGACGAGCCGCTTGAGAAAGTTGAAGCGCACGCCGCGCACGCCGGCCTCATGCATCCATTTCAGCTCGTCGTCGCCGACCTCCTCGCCCACAAAGGCGACGCCCTTCGCCTTGCCGTTCGCCGCCTGCAACGCATCGACCATGGCGCGATTGTCCTTGGAATGACACGACGCCTGCACGATGACGTTCTTGTCGAAGCCTAAGAAATCCCGCAGCGCGAACAGCTTTTCCTTCGGCGCATCGCACGGCGTGTACTTGCGCTCCGGCGCATAGGCAAACGTCGCTTCCGGCCCGAACACGTGGCAATGCGCATCGACCGCGCCGGCCGGCGGCTTAAAGCGCGGCTTCGACGGATTGGGATGAAACGGAATGTAACCGGGACTCATCGGCATTTTTGCGGGGACTCCAGTTCGCGTCAGGCGAGGCAGTAACCGAGCGCAACGGGTTTGGGCAATGAAAATTATTTTGCGCTGTACTCGCGCGCCGCGGCTTCGGCCGAGACGTAGCCCTCGGCGATATCGCGCATCAGCGCGGAGCGGTCGCGCTGGCGCGGATCGCCGTAGCCGCCGCCGCCCGCGCTCTGCAACAGGAAGCGCTCGCCGGCGCGCAGATCGTAGCGGCCGGAGGCCGGCGTTTCGCGCTCGTCCGCGCCGCCGAAATGAATGACGAAGCGGCTGCGGCTGCCGGGCTTGCCGCCGGCAATGCCGTTTGGTGGAAATTTGGCGCGATCGTAGCGGCGCACCACTGTGGCGTCCTGCAGCAATTCGTAGACGCGCCGGAACGCAAGGCCGCCGCGGAATTGGCCGGCGCCGCCGGAGTCGCGCGCCAGGTCGAACTCGACGACGCGGCAGGGAAACTCGGTTTCCAGAATTTCGATCGGCGTGATGTGCAGATTGCTCAAATGCGTCGCCAGCGCGGAGGCGCCGTCGTTGCCGTTGCCGCCGCCATAGGCCGAGCCGAGGATCTCGTATTGCATCGACGGCTGGCCGGGCCGGCCGCCGCCGCTCCAGGAGATCAACAGCGCGCCGCTCGAACCCGCATTGGCCACGGCGCGCTCGGGGCGGAACGGCGCCAGCGCTTGCAAGATCACGTCGACGAGCTTCAGGTTGGCGGCCTGATAGGAGCTGACCGGCGCCGGCGGGCTCGCGTTGGTCACGGTGTCGGGCGCGTATTTGAAGCGCACCACCTCGCGCATGCCGTCGTTGAAGTTGAGCTTCGGATCGAGCGCGCCGATCAGGCAGTAGAACACGCAGGCCTCGACCATCGAGGGCCGCAGGTTGACGGGGCCGCGCGCCTGGCGATCGCTCCTTGAAAAATCGAATTCGATGTCGCCGTCGTTGACGCGCACGGTGACGGCAAAGCGCACCGGCCGTTCGAGCTCGACGCCGTCATTGTCCATAAAACCTTCGACCGAGGCCTCGCCGTTCGGCAGCGCCGCGACCGCGGTGCGCAACTCGTCCGCCGCGCCCTTGAGCAATGCGGCGAACGAGTCCATGACCGCGGCGACGCCGAACTGCTCGCAGGTTTTGCGGACGCGATCCGCGCCCATCCGGGTCGCCGCCATCTGCGCCTGCATGTCGCCGCGAACGAGCTCGGGCTGCCGGCTGTTGGCGAGGATCAGCCGCTCCAGATCGGCGTTGTAGACGCCGCGCGAAAAAATCTTCACCGGCGGCAGCAGCAAACCTTCCTGGAAAATTTCCGTGGCGCTGGCGGAGGTCGAGCCCGGCATGGTGCCGCCGACGTCGGCTTTGTGGGCGATCGATCCGGCAAAGCCGACCAGCGTGCCGCCGTTCACGATCGGCGCCACGAACGCCATGTCGGAGACATGCGGCAGGCCGCCTTCGTATGGATGATTGCAGACGAACATATCGCCGTCGCGCAGGTCGTCGCCGCAGCGCTGCAAAATCCGCCCGACGAGATGCCGGTAGACCGGCGCGTGAAAGAACATCGGCGGCGCCACGATCAAGCCGCCGCGGCAATCGAGGATGACGCAGGAGAAATCGCGCGACTCGCGGATGATGGTCGAATAGCCGGAGCGATAGAAGTGATAATGCATCTCCTGCATCAGGCTGGAGACGCGGTTGCGCACGACCTGGGTAGTGATGGCGTCGACCATTGGTTGCTCGTCATTGCGAGGAGCCAACGGGTCCGGCCCGAAGTGGCCGGCCCGATGACAAGCTCCGCGACGAAGCAATCCAGCAGCGTCACCGCCGCCTGGATCGCTTCGCTTCGCTCGCAATGACGTTTTACATATTGATGGCGCGCTTGGCCACCGCGAGCGCGGCTTCCTTCATGGCCTCGCTCAAGGTCGGATGGGCGTGGCAGGTGCGGGCGATGTCTTCGGACGAAGCGCCGAACTCCATGGCGATCGCGGCCTCGGCGATCATCGCTTCGGCGTCGGGGCCGAGAATGTGCACGCCGAGCACGCGGTCGGTCTTGGCGTCGGCCAGGATTTTGACAAAGCCGTCGGTGGCGAGATTGGCGCGCGCCCGGGCGTTGGCGCTGAAGGGAAATTTGCCGACCGCGTAGGCGATGCCGGCTTGCTTGAGCTCCTCCTCGTTTTTGCCGACGCCGGCGATTTGCGGGAACGTGTAGACGATGTTCGGGATCACGTCGTAATTGACGTGGCCGGCCTGGCCGGCGAGGAGCTCGGCGACCGCGACGCCTTCGTCCTCGGCCTTGTGGGCCAGCATCGGGCCGGCGATGCAGTCGCCGATGGCATGGATGCCGGCGACGTTGGTGCGGTAATGCGCATCGACAATGACGCGGCCGCGACTGTCGCGCTTGACGCCGAGCGCTTCGAGGCCGAGGCCGTCGGTGTAGGGCACGCGGCCGATCGCCACCAGCACGACGTCGGCCTCGATCTGCTCCGCGGCCCCGCCGCCGCCGGCCGGCTCGACTTTGACTTCAAGGAGCTTGCCGGACGTATCGATCGCGGCAACTTTCGACGACAGTTTGAACGCGATGCCCTGCCGCTCTTGAATGCGCTGGAACGCTCGCGCGATCTCGGCATCGATGCCCGGCAGGATGTGATCGAGATATTCGACAATGGTCACCTGCGCGCCGAGCCGCCGCCACACCGAGCCGAGCTCGAGGCCGATGATGCCGGCGCCGACCACCAGCAGCTTCTGCGGCACGTTGCTCAAGGCGAGCGCGCCGGTCGATGACACGATGCGCGCTTCATCGAAGTCGATGCCGGGAAGGCTCGCCACATCCGAGCCGGTGGCGATGACGATCGCCTTGGTCGCCAACGTCTGCGCTTTGCCGTCGTCGGCTTTCACCTCGACCTCGCCGGGTGCGACGATGCGGCCGGTGCCGCGAAACGCGTCGATCTTATTTTTCTTGAACAGGAACGCGACGCCTTTGACGTTGGCCTCGACATTCTCGTCCTTGTATTTGAGCAGCGCGCCAAGATCGACGCTCGGCTTGCCGGTCTTGATGCCCATATGTGCAAAGCTGTGACCCGCCTCTTCGTAGAGCTCGGAGGCATGCAGCATCGCCTTCGACGGGATGCAGCCGACGTTGAGACAAGTGCCGCCGAACGTCGCATCCTTCTCGATCACGGCGGTCTTCATGCCGAGCTGCGCGGCGCGAACGGCGCACACATAGCCGCCGGGACCCGAGCCAATGATGATGAGGTCGTAGGTAGGCATAGGCTATTGCTCACATTGGAGGCAGTTTCGCCAAGTCTGGCAGGCAGTCTGGCGGGCAGTCTGGCGGGCAGTCTGGCAGGCTTATATAGGCGATGAGATGCGAAGCAGCATCCATGATGCTTCGGTGACGCTTCAACCCGAGCACGATGAAGTCAAGTGATGCAGTAATGACGATCGGAGTGTGCTGTCGCGATCTGAAATCATCCAGCGCCAACTTGGCAGATCGCCGCGGCGATGAAGGCGCAGAACCTTTCGCGCCAGCGCCTTGCGCTCGGATGCGGGCGAGCCGCAGTCGGGTCGGCCGCTTGCTCGATCCGGCAGACGCAAACGTGACGCTGACGACTTTGCAGAGGGCCGCCCAAATGGTGGCCGGCATCTCAAGCTGGAGCTCGTGTAGGCGGCTGCCAAAAAGTCATTTTCGCCGTGAACATTAGCGGAATTCACGGGGGTGAACAGATTGAAACCGAAGCGAGAAAGTTATTAATGCTTCATCGAAGCTAGCTGGTTTTCCCGGCCACCTTTTGTACTCTTTTCAATGATAAGATATTGAATAACCTGATGAATATCAATTCGATGCCATCAAACGAAATCCCGGCAATTCGTTCTCATTTCCGGGGCCGAGCGAACGCCGCCGAGCTACGGCGGATCGCGGCGATCCGCAATGACGAGGAACCAATCATTCGAATTCCGCATCAATCCACCTTCGCGCCCGAGAATTTGACGGCCTTGGGCCAGCGTTGCGTATCGGCAGCAACGAAGGCGTCAACCGAGCATGCGCGCGACACTTGCCGGACGGTAAGACCCGGCCGCGAAAGACGGCCGGGTCGCGCGGCGTCCAACGGGTCAACGCCTCAACAACTTTTGTTAAACTCCGCGATAATCCCCCAGACGAAGTCGTACGTTTTCTTTCCGCTTAGCGGGGTGACGTTGCCGATTGGATTGGTAGCCAACCCAGGAGTGCTTGCGCAGACGGCGCCGTCCTGGTTGAACGACGCATAGTAATGGCAGGTGATGCACGAAGATGCTGCGATTGGCACATCGGCCGTTATCCGCTCGATCATACTGTCGCCATCAAGGACCGGCTGGCCTGCTGGAACGAACGGTTGGCCTGCAGGCGAAACGAAGTCGATCTGCGTCGCCTTCAGACAGTAATTCTGCCATACGGCCGCGAGGTTTGCGCTCTGGAACAGCGCGGCAAGTTGAGGCGACTTCGTGCACTTAGGATATTGCGTGTTTGCCGCAGCTGCCGACGCGACGCTGGTGTTCGGAGCGAGCGCGCCAAACTGATCATAGCACCCCATCGTGTCACAGCGGCCGGGGTTCATTTGGTGTTCGAACGTCGCCCACAGCCAGTTCGGTAATTGCTGTAGCTTTTGACTTATGTGCATCGACGTCATCGCGTACTGGTTGCCAGACCCGTCTGCGGTAATGAAGTAATTTTGCTTCACGAAATCCTGCGTGACGGTGACACCGTTAGCGCTCAGCCACGAGATCAGCGTCGGCACCGAAACCCAATCGATCTTCACCTCGAGCGCGCCAGATGGAAACGTGATGGGAGCCGTTTGGCTGAAGGCTATCGCCAAGGCTGATTGTGTATTGAGGCCTCCTGTGAAAGGGGTCACGTTCTTCTGCGTTATGTAGTCGAAAGACAATTTATTCCGCACCACTTCCTCGGCGACGCAATTCGTTGCCGGCGGTGCAGCCGGGAAGTTACCGACAGCCGCATTGCCAGGCGGGGTGCACGCAACAGGGAGGGCCTCTGCCGTCGTCCTCAAGCCAGTGGGTAGATGGGCGCGATTGAGCAGGCTGGGCTGGAAGCGCGTTCCTTGTATCCCCGCCACGACCCCGGCGACTGCCGCGAGCCCCGGGCCCCCGCAGCTTGGCCACACCGGGTTCGCCGTAAAAGTTTGCCCGTCCGTCGCCCATGTCTCGAACATCACGGCACCCTGCGGGCAGGGCGCCGGTGCCGGTTGGACCACGGACACGAATGCGCTCCAACTGAGTTGGTCGAAGTCGGCCCCCGGCGAATAGCCCACACCCGTCTGGGCTTGCAGGGTTTGCGCGGATCCTGCCGCTATCAGCATGGCAAACGGCAGCGCCGCCCTGAAGACATTTTTCCAAATAGTCATTTTAGATGCCCCTTGTTTGATTCGACGAGCGGCCCATCCACCGCTCGCGAAATTTACGCACCTCACAGCCCAGCTTGCATCTAAACTAACGGTGAAAATGCGTCAAGTTTCGACTCTTGGTGCAAATGCGCCAGGACGCCAGAGCGGGATGAAGTCAGAGCGGGATGAAATTAGCGCGTGGGATGGTTAGAGCGTCAGCGAGACCCATCGTGCAGCTCAGTCGCCAACTGATGGGTTTCGCTTTCGCTCAACTCATCCTGCGGACTTTCGATATCAATCGACCTTCGCGCCGGAGAATTTGACCACCTTCGCCCATTTATCGGTGTCGGCGACAACGAACGCATCGAGCTCGCTCGGACTGAGCACCATTGGTACGCCTCCCAGCTCCGCCATGCGGGCCACCAACGCGCGGTCGGCCAGGCTCGCATTAGTTTCAGTGTTCAATTTTGCGATAACGGCCGGCGGCGTCGCCTTTGGCGCGCCTAACCCGAACCAGGTGCTCACCTCATAGCCCGGCACCGCATCGGCCACTGGAGGAATTTCAGGCAGCGCCGGCCAACGCGCCGCCGTCGTCACCGCTAGCGCCCGTAACCGTCCATCGCGGATGAACCCGATCACCGCGGGCGCAGCGGCAAACATGACCTGCACCCGTCCGGCCACGAGGTCGGGGAGGGCAAGCGCGCCTTGATAAGGTACGTGCACCATTGCGACGCCGGCCATCATCATGAACAGCTCGCCGGCCAGATGCGTGACCGTGCCGTTCCCGGCCGACGCCATATTGATTTTGCCAGGGTTGGCCTTGGCGTAGGCAATGAACTCGGTGACGTCCTTGGCTGGCAATGACGGGTTGATCACCATGACCAGGGGCCCGCGCAGGATGCCGGCCACCATGGCGATATCGCGGATGAAATCGAACGGAAGATTCCTGTAGAGCGTAGCGTTGATGGCGTTATTTCCACTGGCCAGGAGCAGGGTGTAACCATCGGGCGCCGCCCGGACGACGGCCGCGGTGGCGACGTTGCCCCCGGCGCCAGGCCGGTTATCGACGACGACGGGTTGGCCCATTCTTTGTTGAAGCGGCTGTGCAATCAGTCGCGCCGCGATATCGCTGGGGGCGCCAGGAGGAAACGCTACCGCGATGTGGACCGGCCGGACGGGAAAGGCTTCGGCTTTGGCAAAATGCGCGGTGATTGGGAGTGCAGCCGCCCCGCTGGCAAGCTGCAGAAATTGGCGGCGCACAAGACTCATCGTCATTTTCGATCCTCTCTCAGGAACACACAGCCCGAATTGGTGTCGGCGCGCCGGTCTTATGCTGCGGCAATGCATACTGTCGCATGTGTTTGATCAGCAAAGTGCCCGCCGGCGAAGCGTCCCGGCGATAAACGAAAGCGATTGATGTCAGGGGAATCGGCTTTGCCGCGATTTCTCGAAACACGACGTTCGCTACTTTCGTCCGCGTCGTGAGTTCAGGGACGACGGCGATACCGTAGCCGAGTGAGACGTGGGTCAAGACCGTATCGAAATCGTCGTCGCGCTTCACCACACGCGGCGTAAAGTTTCCTATTTCGGCAATCGTTTCCATATGCCCCCAGAATTGGACAGCGAGTTCCGGGGTGGTGTTTACAAACGGCTCATCCTTGAGCATCGCGGGAGTGATATTTTTCCGCCGCGCCAACGGGTGTTCGCCTGGCAGCGCCAGGGCCAACGGCTGGCGGTAAATCTCGAAGCCTTGAACGCCGGCGGGGTATTTCTGCGGGGCGCGGGTAAAGCCGGCGTCCAGCTCCTTGCGCTCAAGTGCGGCGATCTGGGCCGTCGGGACAAGTTTGTGCGTGGTGATGTCGATCGCCGGATTGGCCCGCTTAAACCCGGCAATCCATGTCTGGAGGAGACCGGCAAAGGACACCGGTCTCACGAAGCCAATATTGAGATGCCCCAGCTCGCCCCGCGCGGCCTGCCGGGCGACGGCTCTGGCGTGCTCGACCTGCCGCAGCACCTGCAGCGCCTCTCCGAGGAAACGCATTCCGGCGTCGGTCAGCAAGACTGGCGTGTTGCCCCGGCGCACGAAGAGTTTTAGCCCCAAGTCGCTTTCAAGTTTCTTGATCTGCTCCGTGAGCGTCGGCGGCGTGATCTTGAGCCGCAGCGCGGCGCGGGTGAAGTGCTGCTGCTCCGCAACCGCCACGAAATAACGAAACAACCGAGTCTCTATGTAGCTCATTTTGCTAGGCTCCGCCGAATGAGGACGTGGCGAGATTTTAGTGACATGCAGCCAGACGTTTGTATTTTATTAGATTGTGATTCCAAGGGAAATGGCTCCGCAACGCCTATCTTAGACCGAGAACATGGTCACAAGCAACGTAAAATTGCAGCCTATCGTCGTGCAGCCGTAATGCTTTGTTCGGGTTTGACGAACGAGCAGCCTCTACGCTTACCGTCGGGATTTCGGCGGCATGGGATCGAGACGTTGAAGAATGGTTGCGCGGCGAAGCTGAGATGCAGATGCAAAAGGGCGTTGCCACGCACATGAGGTGGATGCGATGACCAAGCCTATCTCCCCGTCGGCAGAGATTCTCATGCTCGCGAACGGAGCCGCCGACCCCCTCGACACGCATATCGGCGCCCGCGTGCGGATGCGCCGATTGCTGCTCGGCATGTCGCAAGAGGAACTGGCCGACGCACTCGGCATTACGTGTCAGCAACTCCAGCAATATGAGAACGGCACCGACCGGATTACAGCCGATCGCCTCTATGACGTCGCGCAGGCTCTACAGGTCCGCCTGACTTTCTTTTTCGAGCAACTTGCAGTCCCGGGCTGCATGGAACGCCTTCGCCGATCCAGGTGTCGGACTTTCTCACGCCGTCCGAGGGTTTTGCACTGACAAAGGCATTCATGCACATAAAGAACAAGCGGTTGCGGGGCCGCATCGTCGATCTCGTCGCGGCGACTGGGCGTTAGATGGCCAGAAAGCGACGGCAAACCACGGCGCAACAGCTTGTCCATCGTATCAGCAAGCTGTTGGACGCTATGGCTGAGGTGGCAAGGGGCGCAAAGGCGCGTGCCGATGCCGGCGACACCAAGGGAGCCGTCAAGATCTTGCTCGATGTGGAACGACGGCTTTATGAAGTCACGGAGTTGCTCAACGCCGTCAGCCTTCTCTGAAGAGAAACTTAGTTCGTGGATCACACGCAATTCATCGCCGAGTGGAGCGGGGATGGTTTTAGGTTGGCACCCTCAATCGTCACTGCGCGGAGCGAAGCGAAGCAATCCAGCGCGGCAGTGCCGTTTAGGGTTGCTTCGGCGCTTAGCTCGTCTTCGGGCCGGCCACTTCGGGCCGGACCCGTTGGCTCCTCACAATGACGATGGGCTCGATCAGCTTAACTTCATCATGCTTAAACACGGCAGCTATTGAGCATGGCGGGGAAACGTCCCAGTGCGATCGACCGGCAAATCGCCGCCCGGGTGCGGATGCGGCGATTGCTGCTCGACATGTCGCAAGAGAAGCTCGCCGCAGGGCTCGGCATTTCGTTTCAGCAGGTGCAGAAATACGAGAAAGGCAATAACCGGATCGGCGCCGGCCGACTGCAGCAGCTTGCCGAAATCCTGCGGGTGCCGGTCAGCTTCTTTTTCGAAGGTTTTCCCACATCCGGCGGCAGGACGGCGGCGCTGCCGTCGTACATATCGGATTTCCTGACGACCGCTGACGGGCTGGCGTTGACCAGAGCGTTCATGGACATTCGCGATGCACGGCAGCGCCGTTGCCTTGTCATTCTCGCCGAGGCAATGGCGCGCTGAATGGGCGATCCCCAAGCCCCGGTCTCGACCACGGAACTCGTGCGCCGCATCGTCGAGCGATTGCTCGCGGCGGCTGACGTGGCGAGTGCGGCCGAGGCCTGTGCTGAGGCGGGGGATACCGATCGGGCGCTCGCGGTGCTCCGCGATTTAGAGCCGCCGCTCTACGAGGTGACGACGTTGCTCAACGCGGCAAGCATTTTGCGCGGCGATCACGCAGAGTAGACGCCCGATTCAAATAAACTGGAGCGCGATGATTTTAGGCAAGCACACTCCATCGTCATTGCGAGCGGAGCGAAGCAATCCAGTGCGGCGGCGCCGTTCTGGATTGCTTCGTCGCGGAGCTTGTCATCGGGCCGGCCACTTCGGGCCGGACCCGTTGGCTCCTCGCAATGACGGCGCGGCGAATGGATTTGATTTCATCATGCTCTAGACTCGTGAAAGGCGACCGGCCGCTGCGCTATCAGCCCTTGTAGGTGCGCCGAAACATCTCGCGCAAATGCGCCTCGACCGTGGTCGGGGGATATTGCGGAGTTTCCCCCGCGGCGAGGCAGGTCGGAATGCATTCGACTTTGTGCGCGTAGTTGCCATGGAAAAAGAACGGCACAGAGTAGCGCTGGCGGCCTGAAGTATTGATGACACGATGCACGGTCGAGCGGTAGCGGCCGTTGGTCCAGCGGGCAATCATGTCGCCGAGATTGACGACGAAGGTTGCCGGCACGGGATCGGCGCGGATCCATTCGTCGCCAGCGTGATCCCACACTTGCAGTCCGCCGTTGTCATCCTGGCGCAGCAACGTCACGCCGCCGAAATCGGTGTGGGCGCCCGCGCCTTTTTGTTCAGGCGGCGCATGGGCGGGATGCGGCGGGTAGTGCAGCAGGCGCACCATGGCCATCGCATCGCTGCAGTAACGCGCGAAATAATCTTCCGGCAGGTCGAGCGACAGCGCGATGCCGCCCATCATCCGCGCCGACAGGTCGAGCATCACCTGCAGATAGGCCATCATCACCGCACGAAAGTTCGGACGCTGCGCCGGCCATTGATTGGCGCCGTGGTTGAAAGTCCCGGCAATGACGCGCGGATCATCGGGGCTGTGCTCGGGGCCGACGTAATAGCCTTCCTTGAGGTCGGGCGGCGCGCCGGGCTCCAGCGTTTGCCCCTGCAGCGGTTCGTAGCCGCGGTTGGCCTTGGATTTCGCCTTGTCGGCCTCGGCCTTCTCTTCGGCGGGCAGCGCAAAGAAGCCCGCCGCTTCGGCGAACACGTCATCGACCAGCGCTTCGGATACGCCATGATTGGTGATGTAGAAGAATCCCTTGTCGAGACATGCGGCGCGCAAATGCGTGCCGACCTTTTGCCGGTCGGCGGGATCGCGGCTGGACAACCCGGCAATGTCGATGATGGGAAGGCAGGCTCCAGAGACGCTCGCCGCCTTGAGCGCGCTCGGCATTTGCGCTCTCCTGCACCACGCCGGCTGGGTCGCACCGCCGGCGGATTGATTTCCAAGTCGTAAAGCCCGAAGGCACAATTTGTACGATCTTGTGAAATCAAGGGCAAGTTTTGGTAAGGCTTTGGGGTGGAGGCGACCTTCCCTCGACCCCGGTCGAAGTGGGCCAGCTCACAAATCCAGCACCAGCCGGGCCGGGTCCTCCAGGCTCTCCTTCACCCGCACCAGAAACGTCACCGCCTCGCTGCCGTCGACGATGCGGTGATCGTAGGACAGCGCCAGATACATCATCGGCCGGATTTCGATCTTGGCGGCGACCGCGACCGGCCGGTCCTGGATCTTGTGCATGCCCAGAATGCCGGATTGCGGCGCGTTGAGGATCGGGGTCGACATCAGCGAGCCGTAGATGCCGCCGTTCGAGATCGTGAAGGTGCCGCCCTGCATCTCCTCAATCTTGAGCGTGCCGTCGCGGGCGCGGCGGCCGAACTCGGCGATCGCCTTCTCGATCTCGGCCAGCGATTTGGCATCGCAATCGCGCACCACCGGCACCACCAGGCCGCGTTCGGTGCCGACCGCGACGCCGATGTGGTAGTAATTCTTGTAGATGATGTCGGCGCCGTCGATCTCGGCGTTGACGGAGGGGATTTCCTTGAGCGCTTGCACGCAGGCGCGCACGAAAAAGCCCATGAAGCCGAGCTTAATGCCGTGCTTCTTCTCGAACAGGTCGCGATAGTGCGTGCGCAGCGCCATGACGGCGGTCATGTCGACCTCGTTGAAGGTCGTCAGCATGGCGGCGGTGTTCTGCGCCTCCTTCAGGCGCCGCGCGATGGTGGCGCGCAGCCGCGTCATGCGTACGCGCTCCTCGCGCGCGGCGTCATCGGGCGGCGACGGCGCGCGCACTTGCACGGCGGCCGCCGGCTGCGTCACCGGGATCGGCTGCGCGGCGGCGCGCTCGATCGCGGCGAGCATGTCGCCCTTGGTCAGCCGGCCGTCCTTGCCGGTGCCGGGCACGGTGGCCGCGTCGACGCCGCTCTCGGCGGCGAGTTTGCGGACTGACGGCGCGAGCGGCACGTCGGCTGGCCGCGGTGCCGCGGCGGGCGCCGGTTTCGGCGGTGCCGCACTTGGGGCGGCGTTTGGCGACGGTGCGGCTGGACGCTGCGGTCGCGGCGCCGGCTGCTCTGGTCCGGCGTCGATCGGCTTGGCGCGCTCGGTCTTCTGCTCCGGCCGAGCGGCCGGCACTGCGCCGGCGCCTTCCTTGATCTCGCCGAGCAGCGCGCCGACCGCGACGGTGTCTCCGTCCTTGACGGCAATGTCGCCGAGAATCCCGGCCGCCGGCGCCGGTACTTCGATGGTCACTTTGTCGGTCTCGAGCTCGACCAACGGCTCGTCCACCGCGACCGCATCGCCCGCTTTCTTGAACCACTTGCCGATGGTCGCCTCGGTCACTGATTCCCCGAGCGCGGGCACGCGAATCTCAGCCATGACGTCAATTCCTTGTTCGCGGCGCCATTAAGAAGAGGACGTTATCGAAGCGCCTCGTCCAAAAACTGCTTGAGCTGGGCCAGATGCAGCGACATCTGCCCGACTGCGGTCGAAGCCGAGGCCGGCCGGCCGGCGTAGCGCGGCCGGCGATGTTTGGCTTCGATCTGGTTGAGCACCCATTGCAGGAAGATGTCGACGAACACCCAGGCACCCATGTTGCGCGGCTCTTCCTGGCACCAGACGATCTCGGCGTCGCGAAAGCGCGTCAGCTCCGCCATCAGCGCCTTGGTGGGGAACGGATAGAGCTGCTCGATGCGCAACAGATAAACGTCATCGATACCGCGCTTTTCGCGCTCCTCGTAGAGATCGTAATAGACCTTGCCGGAGCACAGCACGACGCGGCGGATTTTGTCGTCCGCAACCAATTTGATTGCCCCTTCTCCGCCCTCGCCCCTTTGCGGGAGACGGTTGGGTGGGGGCTGCGCATCGTCCCATAGCAGCCGGTGGAACGTCGTGTCCGGTCCCATCTCGTCGAGTTGCGACACCGCGCGGCGGTGGCGCAGCAGCGATTTCGGCGTCATCAGGATCAACGGCTTGCGGAAGTCGCGCTTGAGCTGACGGCGCAGGATGTGGAAATAGTTGGCCGGCGTCGTGCAGTTGGCGACCTGCATGTTGTCCTCGGCGCACATCTGCAAGAAGCGCTCGAGCCGCGCCGAGGAATGTTCCGGCCCCTGGCCCTCGTAGCCGTGCGGCAACAGGCAGACCAAGCCCGACATGCGCAGCCACTTGCGCTCGCCGGACGAAATAAACTGATCGAACACCACCTGCGCGCCGTTGGCGAAATCGCCGAATTGCGCCTCCCACAAGGTCAGCGCGTTGGGCTCGGCGAGCGTGTAGCCGTACTCGAAGCCAAGCACGGCCTCCTCCGACAGCATCGAGTTGATGACTTCGAAACGGGCCTGGCCCTCGGCGATGTGGTTGAACGGCGTGTAGCGCTGCTCGGTCTCCTGATCGATCAGCACCGAATGGCGCTGCGAGAACGTGCCGCGCTCGCTGTCCTGGCCGGACAGCCGCACGCGATGGCCGTCGCGCAGCAGCGAGCAGAAGGCGAGCGCCTCGGCGGTGGCCCAGTCGATGCCGCTGCCGGTTTCGATCGCCTTGCGGCGATGGTCGAGAAAGCGGCTGAGCGTGCGGTGCAGATGGAAGCCGGGCGGCAGCGCGGTGATCTTTTGCCCGATGTCCTTGAGCGTCGCGATGGCGAGGCCGGTATGGCCGCGGCGCGGATCGTCGGCGCCGGCGGCGGCCTTGAAGCCGGCCCAGCGGCCGTCGAGCCAGTCGGCCTTGTTGGCGCGGTAGCTCTGCGCCGCCTTGAGCTCGTCGTCGAGGTGCTTGCGCCAATCCGCCTTCATCTTGTCGACTTCGGCGGATGTGACGACGCCGTCGCCGATCAGCTTGTTGCCGTAGATCTCGAGCGTGGTCGGATGCGCGGCGATAGCCTTGTACATCAACGGCTGGGTGAAGGACGGCTCGTCGCCTTCGTTGTGGCCGTGGCGGCGATAGCAGAACATGTCGATGACGACCGGCTTCTGGAATTTCTGCCGGAACTCGGTCGCGATCTTGGCGGCGAACACCACCGCCTCCGGATCGTCGCCGTTGACGTGAAAGATCGGCGCTTCGATCATCTTGGCGACGTCGGACGGATACGGCGACGACCGCGAATAGCGCGGATTGGTGGTGAAGCCGATCTGGTTGTTGACGATGAAGTGCAGCGAGCCGCCGGTGCGGTGGCCGCGCAGTCCCGACAGGCCGAACGACTCGGCGACCACGCCCTGGCCGGCGAACGACGCGTCGCCGTGGATGAGCAGCGGCATCACCATGGTGCGGTCTTCTCGCGTGGCGCCGTGCTGATCCTGCTTCGCGCGCACCTTGCCGAGCACGACCGGATCGACGATCTCCAGATGCGACGGATTGGCGGTGAGCGACAGGTGCACCTTGTTGTCGTCGAACTCGCGGTCCGACGAGGCGCCGAGGTGATATTTGACGTCGCCGGAGCCCTCGATCTCGTTCGGCGTCGAAGAGCCGCCCTTGAACTCGTGGAAGATGGCGCGGTGCGGCTTCGCCATGACCTGGGCCAGCACGTTGAGCCGGCCGCGATGCGGCATGCCGATAACGATCTCGATCACGCCGAGCGCGCCGCCGCGCTTGATGATCTGCTCCAGCGCCGGGATCATTGACTCGGCGCCGTCGAGGCCGAAGCGCTTGGTGCCGGTGAATTTCAGGTCGCAGAATTTCTCAAAGCCTTCGGCTTCAATAAGCTTGTTGAGGATGGCGCGCTTGCCCTCGCGGGTGAAGGTGATCTCCTTGTCGGGCCCTTCGATGCGCTCCTGGATCCAGCTCTTCTGCGCGCCATCGGACAGGTGCAGGAATTCGACGCCGAGCGTTTGGCAATAAGTGCGGCGCAGGATAGCGACGATCTGGTGGATGGTGCCGAATTGCAGTCCCAAGACGCCGTCGAGAAAGATGCGGCGGTCGAGATCGGCTTCGCCGAAGCCGTAGCTGCGCGGATCGAGCTCTTCCTCGTTCTTTTCCGGTTCGAGCCCGAGCGGATCGAGATTGGCGTGGAAATGGCCGCGCGCCCGGTAGGCGCGGATCAGCATCAGCGCGCGCACCGAATCGCGGGTGGCGCGCTCGACATCGGCGGCGGCGAGCTCGACGCCGCGGCCCTGCGCTTCGCCCTTGACCTTGGCGGCGATGCCGGTGCCGGCCTCGGCCAATGACCCACCGTCGAACGCGGCGATCAGGTCGCCGCCCGGAAGCGGCGGCCAGTCCGGGCGCTGCCACGACGGCCCGCTCGCGTTCTTGGCGACGTCGCCGGCATCGTCCTTCAGACCGGCAAAGAACGCCTGCCATTGCGCATCGACGGCGTGGGGATCGGCCTCGTAGCGCGCATAAAGGTCGTCGATGTACGCGGCGTTGCCGCCGTAGAGAAACGAGCTGACCGCAAAAGCGGCGTTCGCATCCTGTCGAGACATTGGCCTTCCTGGACGATTTCGTCGGTTTCCGGGGTGAGACGAGGCACCGGCAACAGAGACAGGAAAAACCTGACAAACGCGTGTCGAAAAGCCGAAAAAAGCCGAATCGGCGCGGTGAACCTGCCTTGTACCCTATTTAGGCGTCCGGCGTGGCCAACAAAAGACGCAAGGAATGAATTACGTTTTCAAAAGTTCGACGAGCGTATGCCCGAGCCGGGCCGGCGACGGCGACACCTTGACGCCGGCCGCCTCCATGGCGGCGATCTTGGAGCCGGCGTCACCTTTGCCGCCGGCGATGATGGCGCCGGCATGGCCCATGCGGCGGCCGGGCGGCGCGGTGCGGCCGGCAATGAACCCGACCACCGGCTTTTTGCGGCCGCGCTTGGCTTCGTCCTTGAGGAACTGCGCGGCGTCTTCCTCCGACGCGCCGCCAATCTCGCCGATCATGACGAGTGCCTCGGTGGCGCGGTCGGCCAAGAACATCTCCAGCACCTCGATGAAATCGGTGCCCTTGACCGGATCGCCGCCGATGCCGACCGCGGTGGTTTGGCCGAGACCTTCTTGCGTGGTCTGGAACACCGCCTCGTAGGTCAGCGTGCCCGAGCGCGACACGATGCCGACCTTGCCGGGCTTGAAAATGTTGCCCGGCATGATGCCGATCTTGCATTCGCCCGCGGTCATCACGCCCGGGCAGTTCGGCCCGATCAGGCGCGACTTCGAGCCCGACAGCGCGCGCTTGGTCTTGACCATGTCGGCGACCGGAATGCCTTCGGTGATGCAGATGATGAGCGGAATTTCGGCGGCGATGGATTCGCAGATGGCGTCGGCGGCGCCGGCCGGCGGCACATAGATCACGCTGGCGTCGCAGCCGGTTTTTTCCCGCGCTTCGGCCACCGTGTCGAACACGGGCAGGCCCAGATGAGTCGAGCCGCCTTTGCCAGGCGAGGTGCCGCCGACCATCTTGGTGCCGTAGGCGATCGCCTGCTCGGAATGGAACGTGCCGTTCTTGCCGGTGAAGCCCTGGCAGATGACTTTGGTGTTGCGGCCGACCAGGATCGCCATCACGCCGCCTCCCGCACTGCTTTGACGATCTTCTGCGCAGCGTCGTCGAGATTGTCGCCGGAGGTGACGTTGAGATTCGACTTGGCGATGATCTCCTTGCCGAGCTCGACATTGGTGCCTTCGAGGCGAACGACCAGCGGCACGCGCAAGCCCACATCGCGCACCGCGGCGACCACGCCCTCGGCGATGACGTCGCATTTCATGATGCCGCCGAAGATGTTGACCAGAATGCCCTTCACGTTGTGATCCGAGGTGATGATCTTGAACGCGGCGGCGACCTTGTCCTTGGTGGCGCTGCCGCCGACGTCGAGAAAATTGGCCGGCGCCTCGCCGTAGAGCTTGATGATGTCCATGGTCGCCATGGCGAGGCCGGCGCCGTTGACCATGCAGCCGATGGTGCCGTCGAGCGCCACGTAATTGAGATCGTATTTGGACGCCTCGATCTCCTTCTCGTCCTCCTCGTTGAGATCGCGCAGCGCCACGATGTCGGGATGCCGGTACAGCGCGTTGTCGTCGAAGCCGATCTTGGCGTCGAGGCAGATCAGCTGGCCGGATTTGGTGACGACCAGCGGATTGATCTCGAGGAGACTCATGTCCTTGGCGACGAACGCCTGATAGAGCTTCGGCAGCACGTCGCCTGATTGCTTGGCGACATCGCGGTCAAATCCCAGCGCGCGGGCGACGCGGCGCGCGTGATGCGGCATCAAGCCGGTCGCCGGGTCGACCGAAAAGCTCAAGATTTTTTCCGGGCTGGTGCGCGCGACTTCCTCGATCTCCACGCCGCCCTCGGTCGAGGCCACGAAGGCGACGCGCGAGGTGGCGCGGTCGACCAGCGTGGAGAGATAATATTCGCGCGCGATGGCGGAGCCTTCCTCGATGTAGAGGCGATGCACTTGTTTGCCGTGCGGCCCGGTCTGATGCGTCACCAAGGTCGAGCCGAGGAGGCGGGCCGCCTCGCGTTTGACCTCGTCGATCGACTTCACCACCTTGACGCCGCCGGCCTTGCCGCGGCCGCCGGCGTGAATCTGCGCCTTCACCACCCAGACCGGACCGCCGAGCTCTTGCGCGGCTTTTTCGGCCTCGGCGACGCTGAAGGCGGCAATGCCGCGCGGCACCGGCACGCCGAATTCGCGCAACACCGCTTTGGCCTGATATTCGTGGATGTTCATTCCGGTCTCTCGCGTTTCCCGGATGCGGTGCACCGCTGTTCCGGGACCTTAGCATGCGACGATCCCGGGTCTGCAGCGCACCACTGCGTGCTGCGCTGCGCCCGGGAAGCAAGACTATTTAGTTTCCCAGATCGGGAGCGATCTTCTTGCAGGCTTCCACCAGCGTCTGCACCGCGCCGGCGGATTTTTCGAACATCGTGCGCTCGGCGCTGTTGAGCTCGATCTCGACGATGCGCTCGACGCCCTTGCTGCCGATGACGACGGGGACGCCGACGTAAAGGTCCTTGATGCCGTATTCGCCGTTGAGCCAGGCGGCGGCCGGCAGCACGCGCTTCTTGTCGCGCAAATAGCTCTCCGCCATGGCGACCGCGGACGAGGCCGGTGCATAGAACGCCGAGCCGGTCTTGAGCAGGCCGACGATCTCGCCGCCGCCGTTGCGGGTGCGCTCGACGATCTCCTCGATGCGCGCGGCCGAGGTCCAGCCCATCTTGACCAGGTCCGGCAGCGGAATGCCGGCGACCGCCGAATAGCGCACCAGCGGTACCATGCTGTCGCCGTGGCCGCCGAGCACGAACGCGGTGACGTCCTCGACCGAGACCGCGAACTCGTCGGCGAGAAAATAGCGGAAGCGCGCCGAGTCGAGCACGCCGGCCATGCCGACCACCATCTGCTTGGGCAGGCCGCAGCATTTCTGCAGCGCCCACACCATGGCGTCGAGCGGATTGGTGATGCAGATGATGAAGGCGTTCGGCGCGTATTTTTTGATGCCGGCGCCGACCTGCTCCATGACCTTCAGATTGATGCCAAGGAGATCGTCGCGGCTCATGCCGGGCTTGCGCGGCACGCCGGCGGTGATGATGCAGACCGCAGCGCCCTCGATGCCCTCGTAGGAGTTGACGCCGGTGAGGCGCGCGTCGAACCCTTCGACCGGCGAGGCTTGCACGAGGTCGAGCGCCTTGCCTTGCGGCACGCCCTCCATGATGTCGAACAGCACGACATCGCCGAGTTCTTTGAGCCCGATCAGCAGCGCCAATGTGCCGCCGATTTGACCGGCGCCGATCAATGCAATCTTGTTTCGCGCCATCCGATAAATGTCCCTCGACAAAGAGCCCCACTGCGGGGCGGTGTTAACCTTTTCGGCAGGCCCGTTCAAGCGGACGAACGCGTCATTGCGAGGAGCCCCGCAGGGCGACGAAGCAATCCAGGACGGCGGTGCCGCACTGGATTGCTTCGCTTCGCTCGCAATGACGACGCGGGATCCCTGCAAGCGGCCGCTCAAGTCTCGACGATGCCGGCGCTCGAACCGGACGCCCGCGAATGCGCGGCGCCGTGGGGCCGCGCCAGATAGGCTTGCGAGCGCATTTCGATGAGCCGCGATGCAGTGCGCTTGAACTCGGCCGCCTCGAAACCCTGCTCGGCATGGTAGAGCGCATCGGGTTCGGCGGCCGCCGAGGCGATCAGCTTCACGTTCATGTCATAAAGCGTGTCGATCAGGATGATGAAGCGCTTGGCGGCGTTGCGGGTGTCGAAATCCATCCGTGGAATGTGATCCAGGATGATGGTGTGGTACTCGCGGGCGAGGCGCAGATAATCGGCGGCGGCGAGCGGCGCCTCGCAGAGATCGTCGAAGCTAAAGCGCGCCACGCCGCGAGCGGCGCGCGGGACCAGCAGCGTTCGTCCCTTCAGCGCGAGCTTATACGGCGCGCCTGGCTGGCCCCGCGCGAGCCGTTGCCAGGCCGCGTCGAGCGCCGCATCGGCCGCCGCATCGGCCGCCACGTACCACACCGGCATGCCGGCGAATTTCTCCAGCCGGAAGTCGGTGCGGGCGTCGAGCTGCACGACGTCGAGGTGCTGTTCCAGCATGCGGATGAAGGGCAGAAACAGCGCGCGGTTCAGTCCGTCTTTGTAGAGCTCATCCGGCGCGACGTTGGAGGTCGCGACCACGACGACGCCGCGTTCGAACAATTGCGCGAACAGCCGGCCCAGAATCATCGCGTCGGCGATGTCGGTGACGTGAAATTCGTCGAAGCAAAGCAGCCACGCCTCGTCGGCGAGCTGCGCGGCGGCAAGCCGGATCGGGTCTTCGTCCGCATGCTCGCCGAGTTTGATCTGTTGCCGAAAGCCATGAATCCGTTCGTGCACGTCGAGCATGAATTCGTGGAAATGGGCGCGGCGCTTGCGCGTCACTGGGCTTGTCTCGAAAAACAAATCCATAAGCATCGTCTTGCCGCGCCCGACGTCGCCGTACATGTAGAGGCCCTTGAGCACCGGCTGCGCCGTCTCGGATCTGGCGAACAGCCAGCCGAGCGGCGACGATTTGCGGCTCAGCCGGCGTTCCGCGATCCGTGCTTCGAGCCGCGCCAGCCGATCGACGACCGCACTCTGCGCTAGGTCGGCCTCGATCGCGCCGGCGGCGACGCCAGCGGCATAGAGGGATGCAACGGAGCTCGCCATGTCGAGGATTAAGGTGCGGAGTGGCTTCGGGGTGGGCGATATTGCGGCACGGACGGTCGCGGCTGCTTAAATCGCAAGCATCCGCATTGGTCAAACACTTGTGACCGGGCACGAGCCATGCAGGCTGCGAATGCGTACATGTCACTTGCTGCTTCGGCCCGCCACACTTCTTTGGCACAACGGTGATTATTTGATTCGCCAAGGATGCGAAAAGGATGCGAATGCGCGCAAGAATGCGCGCATTTGGCTCACGAGGGAGCGAACGAACAAGAGGGCCGCAACTGATCACACCGGTTTCAGGAGGCCCTTAGATAATGCAGGAAGTTCTTCCCGAAGGCGCCGTCATCCGCAAATTGTGGGTCGGCGAGGTTGCGATTTACCGCGAGCACGTGCTTCGCCTCGATCCGCAAAGCCGGCGTAACCGGTTCGGCGGCGGCGTTTCCGACACGTACATCGAGAATTATCTGAACTTCTCGCTTGCTGATGACGCGATCGTGCACGGCTGCTTCATCGACGGCGTGCTGCGCGGCGCCGCCGAGTTGCGGCCGCTTGGAACGGATCGGCCCAACGAGGCCGAGGCGGCGCTCAGCGTGGAAAAGCCATGGCAGAGCCACGGTGTCGGCTCGGCGCTGCTGGCGCGCACCTTGCTCGCCGCCCGCAACCGCGGCGTCCGCCGCCTGCACATGGCCTGCCTCGCCGACAACGAGCGCATGCAGCAGCTCGCGCGCAAATTCGCTGCCGAGCTGTCGGTCGAGTTCGGCAGCGTCATCGGCGAAGTGGCGACGTTGCGGCCGACGCCGTTGTCGCTGATGCGCGAATTGTTGACCGACGGCCACGGCCTCGCCACCGCGATGCTCGATCTGCAATCGCGCATGCTGCGTGGATGAGCGCTCCCGCGAACAGTGCTGTCAGGCTTCGATTGCCTTTTCGTCATGCCCGGCACAAGGCCGGGCATGACGAATTCGGAATTGGCAGTGTAATAGCGGCGAGGAACGACTCGCTCGATTCACGCCCGCTTCAACTCGCGCTCCACTAGCGGGTAATCGGCCTCGACCACGTAGGGGCCGCCGCCGATCGAGGCGCGCGACGAGAACAGCACGAAGCGCGAGACCGCAAAGCGTACGGAGCGATAGTGGCCGCGCGCCGCCAGATAATCGGCGACCTGGCGGCTCGACGAATCGCGCAGGCGCGCGAGCGTGACGTGCGGGGTGTATTTGCGGCCTTCCGGCTCGAGCCCGAGCCGCTGCAGGAGCCGCTCCTGTTCGGCCTGCAGCTCCATGAGCGGCGCTACCGGCGTGGCAGCGGCAAACACGGCGCGCGGCTTGCGGCCGCCGAATGACGTGAGGCCGTCGAAATGCAGCTCGAACGTTTCCCGCCGCACCCGGCCCAACAGGCCGGCAATATCGCGCGCCAGTGCGTCGTCGATGTCGCCGATGAAACGCAGCGTCAGATGATAATTTTCCGGATCGATCCAGCGCGCGCCCGGCAAGCCGCCGCGCATCATGGCCAGCGACTGGGCGACTGTGATTGGAATTTCGAGGCCGGTGAACAGTCGGGGCATGACTACTGGCCAATGTAGGCGCGCGGTTTCGATTGCGCGAATCGCGCGCCCGGCAGCATGCGGGCATCGGGTTTGGTACGCAACCCTTACGACGCGCGCTGCGCTCGGGCGCGCGCAATCAGTTCCTTCACTTTCGGCAAAATGCGCTCCACGATCACGCCGACGCCGGCGGCGTTGGGATGCATGCCGTCCGGCTGGGTCAGTTTGAGGTCGGCGGCGACGCCGTCGAGAAAGAACGGATAGAGCGGCATGCCGTATTTGGCGGCAAGCTCCGGATAGATGCGCGCAAAGTCCTCCCCGTAGGCGTCGCCGAGGTTCGGCGCCGCGCGCATGCCGCACAACAGCACCGCGATGTGGCGCGCGGCGAGCCGGCCAAGGATCGCATCGAGCGCGGCGCGGGTCGTTGCCGGCTTCAATCCGCGCAGCATGTCGTTGGCGCCAAGCTCGACGATGACCGCATCGGTGCCGGCCGGCACCGACCAGTCGAGCCGAGCCAGCCCGTCGGCGGCGGTGTCGCCCGACACGCCCGCATTGGCGACTTCGGCGGCGATGCCGTCGGCAGCCAGCGCGGCTTGCAGGCGGGGCACGAAGCCGTCGTTTGCGGGCAGGCCGAGGCCGGCGGTGAGCGAATCGCCGAGGGCAACGATCTTGATGGGCGGTGCGGCGGCCGGCGGCGCGGCTGTGGCGATCGTCAGCGTCAGGCTAAAAGCGGCCAAAAACCCGCCAATTTGGACCACGGCGCGCCATGCCCCATATGAGGAGCGCGCACAGGGGCCGGTCGAACGCATGAACGACATTTCGGGTTCTTTCTCCGCCGCCGGCGCGGTCGAGCTCCGCGGCGTCAACCTGTCGCTCGGCCGGGGCGCCGCGCGGGTTCATATCCTGCGCGACGTGAGCCTGCATATAGGGCGTGGCGAAGCGGTGGCGCTGCTCGGTCCGTCCGGCTCGGGCAAATCGACGCTGCTGATGGTCATGACCGGCCTGGAGCGGCCCGACGCCGGCACCGTGATCGTGGCCGGAGAGGATTTGCGACAGCTCAATGAAGATGCGCTCGCCCGCTTCCGCGGCCGGCATGTCGGCATCGTCTTCCAGGCTTTCCATCTGATCCCGACCATGACGGCGCTGGAGAACGTCGCCACGCCGCTCGAGCTTGCCGGCATACGCGATGCGCTCAAACGCGCCGAGCGCGAGCTTGCCGCCGTCGGCCTGGCGCAGCGGCTGCATCATTACCCGGCCGAATTGTCCGGCGGCGAGCAGCAGCGCGTCGCGCTCGCCCGCGCGCTGGCGGCCGATCCCGCGATCATCGTCGCCGACGAGCCGACCGGAAATCTCGACGAAGCCACCGGACGCGAAATCATCGAGCTGTTGTTTCGCGGCCATCGCCAGCGCGGCACCACGCTCGTGCTCGTGACGCACGACAGCGAGCTGGCGGCGCGCTGCGACCGCGTGTTGCGCATGCATTCGGGGCGCATCGAAGAGCCATTCGTGCCGATCGTGCCCGCACAAGGACGTCCGTGAGCGCACGCTCGGCATTGCTGTTGGTCTTGCGCTTTGCCTGGCGCGACCTGCGCGGCGGTTTGCGCGGCTTCGGCGTCTTCATCGCCGCCATCGCGCTCGGCGTCATGGCCATTGCGGGCGTCGGCTCGGTGGGCGCGAGCCTCGCCGAAGGCATTGCTGGTGCCGGCCAAACGCTGTTGGGCGGCGACCTGTCGTTTGCGCTGGTGCAGCGCCAGGCGAGCGATGCGGAGCGTGCCTTTCTCGACGGCCGCGGCACCGTCTCCGTTGCCGCCACGCTGCGGGCGATGGCGCGAACGAGCAGCGGCGACATGGCGCTGGTCGAGCTCAAGGCCGTCGATCATGCTTATCCGCTGTTCGGCACGCTCACGACCGATCCGGCGCTGCCGCGTGATGCTTTGTTTGCTGAGAAGGACGGCGTGTTCGGCGCCGCTGTCGATCCGGCGCTGCTGGCGCGGCTCAACCTGAAAATCGGCGATCGGATCAGCATCGGCAACGCCGCGATCGCGCTTCGCGCCGTGCTAACCAACGAGCCGGACCGAATCGCCGCCGGCATCGGCTTTGGGCCGCGCGTGCTGATCAGCGACGCGGCGCTGCGCGGCACCGGTCTGGTCCAGCCCGGCAGCCTGGTGCGCTGGCTCTATCGGGTGCGCCTGCCGGCGGCGGCATCCAGTGACGCGGCAATGGCCGCGGTCAAAAGCGACGCCGAGGCGAGTTTCCCTGATGCCGGCTGGGAGATCCGCACGCGCGACAAGGCGTCGCCGCAGCTCGAACGCAGCGTCGAGCGCTTTACGCAATTTCTGGCGCTGGTCGCCTTGGCGACGTTGCTGGTCGGCGGCGTCGGCGTCGCCAACGCGGTGGCCGCCCATCTGGCGCGCAAGCGCGATTGCATCGCAACGCTGAAAGCGCTCGGCGCCAGCGGCGGCATGGTGTTTGCGGTGTACTGCGCCGAGATCATGGTGGTGGCGTTGTTCGCCGCCGCGATCGGTGCCGTGCTTGGCGCCGCCCTGCCATTCGCCATCGCGCATTGGTTCGGCGCCGTCATTCCGCTGCCGGTGACGCCATCGCTGCATCCTGCCGTGTTGGCACTGTCGATCGGCTACGGCCTGCTGACAGCGCTCGCCTTTGCGCTGTGGCCGCTCGGTCGCGCCCACGACAGTCCGGTGGCGATGCTATTTCGCGACCAGGTTGCCGGCGAGCGGCGCTGGCCGCGACCGCGCTACGTCATCGCAACGGCAGCGGCGATCGGCGGCTTCGCGGCGCTCGCCATCGCCACCAGCACCGAACCACGCATCGCGGCGATCTTCATCGCCTCGGCGGCGGGCATTTTTCTGTTGCTGCGCATCGTCGCGCTCGCCGTCATGGCGATGGCGCGGCGGGTCAAGCGGCCGCGTTCGACGGCGCTGCGGCTCGCCATCGCCAACGTGCATCGGCCGGGCGCACTCACGCCCACCATCATGCTCTCGCTCGGCGTCGGCTTGGCGCTGCTCACGACCGTGATCGAAATCGACGGCAATCTGCATCGCGAGTTCACCGCGGCGCTGCCCGAGAAGGCGCCGTCGTTTTTCTTCGTCGATATTCCGGCGGCCGACGCCGCGCCTTTTGACGCCTTCATCCGCACGCAGGCGCCGGGCGCAGGCCTCGAGCGGGTGCCCATGCTGCGCGGCCGCATCGTCGCGGCGAACGGCGTTGCGGCCGACGATCTCAAACCGGCTGCCGGCTCGCGCTGGGTGCTGCGCGGCGACCGCGGCATCACCTACGCGGCGGCGGTGCCGCCCGGCTCGCGCGTGGTCGATGGCCGTTGGTGGAACGCGGATTATTCCGGCGAGCCGCTGGTCTCGGTCGAGAGCAAATCGGCCCACGATATCGGTCTGAAAGTCGGCGACACGCTGACGGTCAACGTGCTCGGCCGCAACGTCACCGCGCGCATCGCCAACCTGCGGGCGGTCGATTGGGAGAATCTCGGCATCAACTTCGTGGTGGTGTTTTCGCCGGGTTCGTTTGCCGGCGCGCCGCACAACGACATCGCCACGCTGACCTTCGCGGACGGCGGCACCACCGCCGAGGAGACCGCGCTCATCAAGGCGCTGGCCGATTCGTTCCCGACGATCACCGCCGTGCGCGTCAAGGACGCGCTCAATACTCTCGACGCAATGGTGAGCAAGCTCATCCTGGCGCTGCGCGCCGCGAGCGGCGTCACGCTCATCGCCGCCGCGCTGGTGCTCGGCGGCGGCCTCGCGGCGAGCCAGCGCTTCCGCATCTACGATGCCGTGGTGCTCAAAACCTTCGGCGCGACGCGGGCGCGGCTGCTTGCCGCCTATACGCTGGAATATGCCCTGATCGGAGCCGCGACCGTGCTGATCGGCATCGCGCTCGGCTCGCTTGCAGCCGGCCTTGTCGTGACCCGAATCATGGAATTTCCGTTCGTCTTCGTGTCGAGCGAGGCTGCGGCGGCAGCGCTGTTTGCGCTTTTCGTCACACTGGCGCTTGGACTTCTGGGCACATTTGCGGCGCTTGGCCGCAAGCCCGCCCAGGTCTTGAGGAATTTGTGAGGGGGCGCCAGTCCGCTAAGGCATGAACGGCTTGTAACGGTTGGAATTTCGACCATCGCCCATCTGGCGGAACGGGTCCTTTAGCACTACATTCCCGGCGCGTTCCGGGCGCGCAAGCAGCCGAACGCAAAAGCCCGGCCTCGCCGGGCCAACCCAGGGGTTATTCTCATGTCCGACTTTGATCGGAATTACGCGGCCACCCGGCCCGGCGTGCGCGCCGACCAAGTGGCGATCGACGCGGGTCTGCGCGCCTACATGATCCGCGTTTACAACTACATGGCCAGCGGCGTGGCGCTGACCGGCGTCGTCGCGTGGCTGACCTACACGGCCGCCGTTCAGAATGTCGACGGTCGGCTTGTGCTGACGCCGTTCGGACAAGCGATCTATGGCGGCCCGGCCGCAATCATTCTCCTCCTTGGCACGCTCGGGCTGGTGTTTTTCCTGAGCTTCCGGATCAGCCGGCTGCAGCCAGGGACGGCGCTCGCGCTGTTCATGGCCTATGCGGGCCTGCTCGGCCTGATGCTGTCGTCGATCTTCCTGAGCTATACGGGCGCCTCGATCACGCGGACCTTCTTCATCTCGGCGGCGTCGTTCGGCGCGCTCAGCCTCTACGGCTACTCGACCCAGCGCGACCTCTCGCCGATTGGCTCGTTCATGGTCATGGGCCTGTTCGGGCTGATCCTTGCCATGCTGGTCAACCTCTTCCTCAAGAGCTCGGGCCTCGAATTCGCCATCTCGGTGATCGGCGTCCTGATCTTCGCCGGGTTGACCGCGTGGGACACCCAGCGCATCAAGGAAATGTACAGCGCAGCGGATGACGGCACCGTGATCGGCCGCAAGGCCGTGATGGGCGCGCTCGCGCTCTATCTCGACTTCATCAACCTGTTCCTGTTCCTGCTGCGCTTCATGGGCGACCGCCGCTGAACACTGGAAACGCAACGGCTTTCGGCGCCCCGGGAATCCCCTTCCCGGGGCGTTTGCTTTGCGCAAGTGGTCCTGCCACAGCGATGACCCCACTGAGCATTCGTCCCGCCGTCACCGCCGATATTGCGGCGATCACGCGCATCTACCGCCATGCGGTCGAGCACGGCACGGCGTCGTTCGAGATCGAGCCGCCGGACGAGATTGAGATGGCGCGGCGGCTCCACGCTCTCCTGGCGAAGCGCTATCCATACATCGTCGCTGAGATGGCCACCGAAGTGGTCGGCTACGCCTATGCGGGCCCCTATCGAGACCGCCGGGCGTATGACTGGTGCGTAGAGGATTCGCTCTATGTAGCGCCCGAACTCCACCGCAAAGGCATTGGCCGGTTGTTGCTCACGCACCTGATCGCTGCTGCGGAAACCCTAGGCTTTCGGCAGATGCTCGGCGTGATCGGCGATTCGGCGAGTACCGGCTCGATCGGCGTGCACGCCGCGCTCGGCTTCCGCCACATCGGCACGTTCCAATCGATCGGCTTCAAGCACGGCCGCTGGCTCGACACCGTGCTGATGCAGCGCGCGCTGGGCAGCGGCGACGCCGTGCCGCCTTCGTGACGCTTCAGCTCGCTACCAGGTGCAACGAGCGATCAAGCGCCCCTAGCACGCCGTCCAATTCCTGGCCGCGACGCACGATGTGACCGGTCGCCGAGATCACGCTGTAGGCGCCCTGGCGGCGCTCCAGGCGCGGGTTCTTCTCGATGCGATAGATCGGCACTTCGCTGGAATGCCGGAAAACCGAAAAGACGGCACGGTCTCTGAAAAAATCAATCGCGTAGTCGCGCCACTCGCCGGCGGCGACCTTGCGGCCATAAAGTCTCAAAATGCGGTCGAGTTCGCGCCGGCTGAACGTCACCTTGCTGGCGGGGACGGGCGCGCGAAACTCCCCTCCGCGCCGGGGTGCCCCAATGCGTTCCACGCGATGGGGACCCCGCAACTGGCTTGGTTCGATTTCGCCGAGATCCATCGGGCGCCTCCTAGGTCTTGCGGTTGTCGTCAGGGTGTCATGATCGCGCCGCCGCACGGCGCCCGCAAGGGCTTCGTGCGCGGCAAAAAGCCTGGCGCAGCCGGAAGGCGGGCGGCGGCTTGGCGGCTGCAACCACAGCCGCACCGGGGTGCTGCGGCATTTTTACCGGGCAGAATCACGGCTTCGTTAAGCGAATCACAATGCAGCCCCAATTCGGCCAAGCACGCGCCAAGCTGACTTGCGACATCGCCGATTGTTGCCTCACGGCCCGGTCCGGCTCGTATTCCGGATTCCTCAGCCCCCCAGCCCCCCGGGGTGCGGACGGACCGGGCCAGAGTAAGCGTACGGTTCAATCCCCCAATTCCTTCGGCCGGCACCTGCCGGCCTTTTTTCTTTGTGACGGGATTGGACGGATGACGGACGGAAGCCGGCGTCCGCGCTGGCGAATGCATCAGATTGTGTTTTTGAGGAAACAGCGAAGATCAAGCGCGGACGACGCCCGCTCAGCGGACGTTGCTGGTCCTCTGCATGTCGTCGCTGATCTGGTTTCCGATCGGAAGCAGCGCAGCGCCTAGAACCGGTCCCGGCTTCTCGCGGGTGCCTTTCTGCACGATGACGGCAGCGGCATCGACGCGGCCGTCTTCGATCTGCGACAGCGGCACGTTCCACGTCGATTCATGGCCGCTATAGCCGCCGAGCTTGCGCCAGGCGCGTACCACATTGTGGTAGGTGACGGTTCGCCCGCTGTTTTCGCCGCGGCCGATGGCGACCGCTACGGCGCTCAGCAGCGGGCAAAGCCAAACTTCGGCGTCAACTGGCTCGGCTTGCGCAGCGGGCTCCGGCTTAAGCGTGACGGTCAGGTTGCCGCTCGCGGTCGACAGCAGCACGGGAAGCGTCATGATCTCGGAGTTGTGATCGGTCTCGGCGATGGCCTGTTCGATCGCTGCGCGATCGCTACCAACCACATGGCTGGTTCCGTTGACGACCATCTGCGGCGTGTAGACTTGGCGGTCGCCGCGCTGCCGCGCGTAAGCGCGTTGCCGGATCGAATGTCCCGGCAGCGCCAGCGTATCCTTCCAGCCGAGATAGTCCCACATGTCGATCGGCAGGCTGAGCGCGACGATCGAGGAATCGGCGGCGAATTCGCCGAGCAGCTTGTCGGCCGGCGGGCATGACGAACAGCCCTGGCTGGTAAAGAGTTCAAGGAGGGCCCGCGGCGCCGCTGCCGCGACGCCGTAGCTCGCAAACAACAGTACGGTGACGACGAATGATGCCGAGGCAAGGCGGCGACGTTGCATTCCAGACTCCACCCCCGCTAGCCCACCCGGCAAACCGGCTGTTTGCGTGACAATCTCGTGACCGGGGCATCGATAACGCGGAAGCCGCTCGCCTGCCACTCAATTCGCAGTGAAGCCATGAGTGGCGCGCAGAGCTTGACGGGCGGTGAACGCCTCAGGCGGCGAGATGGCGCAGCACGTACTGCAGGATGCCGCCGTTCTTGTAATAGTCCAGCTCGTCCACCGTATCGATCCGGCAGATCAGCGGCACGCGCTTGAGCCCGCCATCGGCGGCGACGATTTCGGCGAACAGCCGCTGGTGCGGCTTGAGGTCGCCGTGCAGCCCGCGAATCGTGACTTGCTCGTCGCCCTTGAGCCCGAGCGTTTGCCACGAGGTGTTCTCTTCGAACACCAGCGGCACCACGCCCATGCCGACCAGGTTGGAGCGGTGGATGCGCTCGAACGACTGCGCGATGACCGCGCGCACGCCGAGCAGCGCCGCGCCCTTGGCGGCCCAGTCGCGCGACGAGCCGGTGCCGTATTCCTTGCCGGCGAACACCACCAGCGGCACGCCCTCGCTCTTGTAGCGCATGGCCGCATCGTAGATCGTCATGCGCTGGCGCGACGGATAATGGACGGTGTAGCCGCCCTCGACGCCCGGCACCATCTGATTTTTGATGCGGATATTGGCGAACGTGCCGCGCACCATCACTTCGTGATTGCCGCGCCGCGTGCCGTACTGGTTGAAGTCGCGCGGCCGCACCTGATGGTCGCGCAGGTATTCGCCCGCCGGGCTCTCTTCCTTGATCGATCCGGCCGGCGAGATGTGGTCGGTCGTGATCGAGTCGAGGAACAGGCCGAGGACGCGCGCGTCGACGATGTCCTCGATCGGCTGGCTGCGTTTCGGCATGTCCTCGAAATACGGCGGGTTCTGCACATAGGTGGAGCGCTCGTCCCACTTGAACGTCAGTCCGCCCTTCACCGCGATCTTGCGCCAGTTGGCATCGCCCTTGAACACGTCGGCGTATTTGCGGACGAACATCTGCTTGTTGATGCTCTTGCGGATGACGGAAGCGATCTCGCGGCTGGTCGGCCAGATGTCGCGCAAGTAGACCTTGTGGCCCTTCTGGTCGGTGCCGAGCGGCGCCTTGGCGACGTCGACCTGCATCGAGCCGGCGAGCGCGTAGGCGACGACCAGCGGCGGCGACGCCAGATAATTGGCGCGCACGTCGGCATTGACCCGGCCTTCGAAATTGCGGTTGCCGGAGAGCACCGCCGCAGCGACCAGGTCGTGCTTGTTGACCGCTTCCGATATTTCCTCCGGCAGCGGGCCGGAATTGCCGATGCAGGTGGTGCAGCCGAAGCCGACCAGATTGAAGCCGAGCGCATCGAGCGATTTCTGCAAGCCGGATTTCTGATAATACTCCTCGACCACCTGCGAGCCGGGCGCGAGCGAGGTCTTGACCCACGGCTTGACGGTCAAACCCTTTTCGACCGCTTTCTTTGCCAACAGGCCGGCGCCGATCATCACGCTCGGGTTCGAGGTGTTGGTGCACGACGTGATCGCGGCGATCACCACGTCGCCGTTGCCCAGCGTGAAATTGCGCCCTGCCACGGGGACGCGCGTGTCCATCTCGCCGGCCTTGTTGAACTCCTTGTCCATGGACTCGGCAAAGCCGCGTTTGACCTCCTTGAGCGCGATGCGGTCCTGCGGCCGCTTCGGCCCGGCGAGCGACGGCTCGATCGACGACAGTTCGAGCTTGAGCACGTCGGTGAACACCGGGTCCGGCGTTGTCTTGGTGCGGTAGAGGCCTTGCGCCTTGGCGTAGGCGATGACCAGCGCGATCAAGCTCTCCGGGCGACCGGTGTCGCGCAGATAGCGGATGGTGTCGTCGTCGATCGGGAAAAAGCCGCAGGTCGCGCCGTATTCGGGCGACATGTTGCCGAGCGTAGCACGGTCGGAGATGGTCAGGCCGGCGAGGCCGGGGCCGAAATATTCGACGAATTTGCCGACCACGCCGCGCTTGCGCAGCATCTGGGTGACGGTGAGCACCAGGTCGGTGGCGGTCATGCCCTCCTTGAGCTTGCCGTTGAGCCGCACCCCGATCACTTCCGGCAGCAGCATCGAATAGGGCTGGCCGAGCATGGCGGCTTCGGCTTCGATGCCGCCGACACCCCAGCCCAGCACCGAGAGGCCGTTCACCATCGTGGTGTGCGAATCGGTGCCGACCAGCGTGTCCGGATAAGCAAGCTCGGTCGCCACCGACTTGTCGGGGAAGGGGATCTTGGCCGGCGAGGTCCAGACCGTGCGCGCCAAATATTCGAGGTTGACCTGATGGCAGATGCCGGTGCCGGGCGGCACCACGCGGAAATTCTCGAACGAGCTCTGCGCCCATTTGAGGAACCGGTAGCGCTCCTGATTCTGCTTGTATTCCTCTTCGACATTGCGCTTGAACGCGTCGCGCTGGGCAAAAAAGTTCACCGCGACCGAGTGGTCGATGACGAGATCCACCGGCACCAGCGGGTTGATTTTTTTCGGATCGCCGCCGAGATGCTCCATCGCGTCGCGCATGGCGGCGAGGTCGACCACGGCGGGCACGCCGGTGAAGTCCTGCATCAGCACGCGCGCCGGCCGGAACGCCAGCTCGCGATCGGAGGTCTTGTTCTTGAGCCACAGCGCGACGGCCTGGATATCTTCCTTGGTGACCGAGCGGCCGTCTTCGTTGCGCAGCAGGTTTTCCAGCAAGACCTTGAGCGAGAACGGCAGCCGTGAAATCCCTTTGAGCCCGTTCTTCTCGGCCGCCGGAAGGCTGTAATAGGCATATGTCTTGGAGCCCACCTTGAGCGGCCGCAGGCACTTGAAACTGTCGAGCGAATTCATGTGTTTGTTCCCATCCGCCACGGTCGGGCACCGGAGCAAATCGCAGGTCATTGATTGCCGGAACGGTCGCCGCCGCCCGCTCCCTGCCCGGCCCCGGAGGCGGGGAAAAAACGGCGGGAGACGGATACGGCAGGCCCGATCAGGAGGCCGCGAGCAACGAGCGGCTTATAGGGTCTTTTCGGCAAATGTGCCAGATCAGCAACGAATAGCCGGTATATGCGGGACGGCCGCGGGCCGGTTGCGCCGGAGGTGAACTTGATGCGGCTATCCGCGTCGAATCTGGCCTGCCATCGCGGCGGACGCGAGGTGTTCGCCGGCGTCAGTTTTGCGGTCGCCTCCGGCGAGGTTTTGACCGTCACCGGCCGCAACGGCGCCGGCAAATCGTCACTGCTGCGCACCGTGGTCGGCCTGGTGCGCGTCGCCTATGGCAGCCTCACGCTCGAGGGCGGCGATCCCGAACTGACCATCGCCGAGCAGGCCCACTATCTCGGCCACCAGGATGCGCTCAAACCGTCGCTCTCGGTTGCCGAAAACCTCAAATTCTGGGCCGGTTTCCTCGGCCGCAAGGCCGCCGATCAGGCCAGCGCCTTGGCGGCAGTTGGGCTCGATTCGTTGGCTGATCTGCCGGCTGCCTACCTGTCGGCCGGCCAGCGCCGCCGGCTGTCGATCGCCCGGCTCGTCGCCGTAAAGCGGCCGATCTGGCTCCTTGACGAGCCGATGAGCACGCTCGACGCCGCCGCGCAGGACCGGCTCGGCGGCCTGATGCGGGCGCATGTCGCCGACGGCGGGCTTATTCTCGCCGCCACCCATGGGCCGCTTGGCATCGCGGCGACGCGGGAGCTGCGGCTCGATGAGGTTGGCGGCGCATCGGCGCAACCTTCTGTTTCGCAGGTATGGGGCGCGGAGACGAACGTGTCATGACGCCGCTTGGCGCACTGCTCATTCGCGACATGCGCCTTGCGGTGCGGGTCGGTGGCGGCGCGCTGATCGGCGTGCTGTTCTTTTTGGTCGTGGTCACGCTGGTGCCGTTTGCCATCGGGCCGGACCTTGCGCTCCTTAAGCGGATCGGTCCCGCGGTGCTCTGGCTCGCGGCGCTACTGGCCAACTTGCTGGCGCTCGACCGGCTGTTTGCCGTCGATCACGAGGACGGCTCGCTCGATCTTCTGCTCATGAGCAAGGTGCCGCTCGAGCTCGTGGTGGCGGTCAAAGGCGTTGCGCACTGGCTGACCACCGGGCTGCCGTTGGTGGTTGCGGCGCCGTTGATCGGGTTGCTACTCAATCTCGATGCCGCCGCGCAGGCCGGATTGGTGCTGACCCTGCTGGTCGGCACGCCGGCGTTGACCTTCATCGGCATGATCGGGGCGGCGATTGCGGTTGCGCTCCGCCGCGGCGGGCTCCTGCTGGCCGTGCTGGTGCTGCCGCTGACCGTGCCGGTGCTGATTTTCGGCGTCGCGGCAGCGAATGCGGCGCTCCTCGGCGCCGCACCGTTCGGCACGCCGTTCACGATCCTCTGTGCGCTCAGCCTGGCGAGCCTCGTGGTCGGCCCCTTCGCCGCGGCGGCCGCACTGCGCCAAGAAATCGAGTAGAAATCGAATAGCGGACTGAAAAGCCGATGCGCAGGTCATGCAAAATTGAAGTCGCCGCGGGCCGCCGCCGTTGTCTCGCCATGCTCGCCTGGACTAGGTAGCTGCCAAATGAGCCTCATCGACCTTGCCAACCCGTCGCGCTTTCTGAGCTTCGCCAATCGCGCTTTGCCGTGGCTCGGCGGCGTCACGGTGATCGCGTTTGCGTTCGGGCTGAACCAGGCCTTGGGCGCTCCCGACGATTACCAGCAAGGCGCTACCGTGAAGATCATGTTCCTCCACGTTCCCTCGGCCTGGCTCGGCATGCTGGCGTGGGGGATCATGAGCATCGCGGCGCTGGGCACGCTGGTTTGGCGCCATCCGCTGGCCGACGTTGCGGCGAAAGCCGCAGCGCCGATCGGCGCCGCTTTCACGCTGCTTTGCCTCGTCACCGGGTCGCTGTGGGGCCGGCCCGAATGGGGCACCTATTGGGTCTGGGATGCGCGGTTGACCTCGGAACTGGTGCTGTTCCTGCTCTATCTCGGCGTCATCGCGCTGTGGCGGACGGTGGAGGACCCGTCGCGCGCGGCGCGCGCCGCGGCGATCCTGACCTTGGTCGGCGCCGTCGACCTGCCGATCATCAAGTTCTCGGTCGATTGGTGGAATACGCTGCATCAGGGCGCTTCGGTGTTTCGCCTCGGCGGTTCGACGATTTATCCGACCATTCTGGTGCCGCTCTTGGTCATGGCGGTGGCATTCACGTTGTTGTTCGTGACGCTGCATATCGCCGCCATGCGCAATGAAATTTTGCGCCGGCGCGTGCGCACGCTGCGCCTGATGCAGGCGCAAGCGACGAGCTAAAGTCCGCGAGCTGAACATGGAAGCCATCAACCACCTGCCTTTCATCGTCGGCTCCTACGCGGCTGCGTTCGTGGTGGTTGCGGGATTGACCGGCTGGGTGATGCTCGACTTCCGGACGCAGCGCCGCGCGCTCGCCGATCTCGAGATGCGCGGCGTGATGCGCCGCTCGGCGGCTGAGCGTCCGCCGCGGGCCACGGCGGGGGCGGAGGAGAAGGTTTTTTGAGCGAAGTCGCCTCAGACCAGACGCGCAGCGTGGCGCGGCGGCGGATCGTAGTCCTGGTGCCGCTCGCGGCTTTTCTTGCGCTTGCCGTGTTGTTTCTGATTCGCCTGAGCGCCGGCGATCCGTCGATCATTCCATCGGCGCTGATCGGCCATGCGGCGCCGCAAATAAACCTGCCGCCGCTCGCCGGACTGGAACGCGACGGCGCGCCGGTTCCCGGGCTCGACGCCGCGAGCTTCAAGGGCAATGTCAGCGTTGTGAACGTGTGGGCGTCGTGGTGCGTGCCGTGCCACGACGAGGCGCCGCTGCTCATGCAACTGGCGCAAGATCGGCGCGTACGCCTCGTCGGCATCAACTACAAGGACGATCCCGACAACGCCCGGCGTTTTCTCGGCCGCTACGGCGATCCGTTCGCCGCCGCCGGCGCCGACCAGAACGGCCGCGCCGCCATCGAATGGGGCGTCTACGGCGTGCCGGAAACTTTTGTGGTCGGCCGCGACGGCCGCATCGCCTACAAACTGGTCGGCCCGATCACCCCCGACAATTACGCGTCCACGCTGCTGCCGCAGATCGAGAAAGCGCTGGCGCCGGGGTCGTAGCCGAGTTTCCCGGGCGTAGCGCAGCACGCAGCGAAGCGTAGTGGCGTGCTGCAGACCCGGGGTTGTTAGATACTCCGAGTTTGTGAAGATCCCGGATCAGCGATGCACCGCTTCGCGCTGCATCGCATCCGGGATACGGAAGGATTATTCCGCCGCCGGCTCGACCGCGTATTTCTTCAACAGCGGCGCCTGCAGGGCGGCGAACAGGAAGGTTAGCGGCATGACGCCGAACACCTTGAAGTCCACCCAGGCATTGGTCGAGGCGGTGCGCCACACGATCTCGTTGAGCACGGCGAGCGCAAAGAAGAACAACGCCCAGCGCCAGGTCAGCTTGCGCCAGCCTTCGTCGGTGAGATGGAACAGCGAGTCGAACACGACGCCGAGCAGCGGCTTGTTGAAATAAAGGCCGCCGAGCAGCACGGCGCCGAACAACGCGTAAATGATGGTCGGCTTGACCTTGATGAAGGTGGCGTCGTGCAGCACGAGGGTGAGGCCGCCGAACACCAGCACGATGATGGCGGTCACCACCGGCATGATCGGCAGCCGCCGCGTCATGGCGTAGGACACGATCAGCGCCGCAACCACCGCGACCATGAACGTGGCCGTGGCGGCAAAAATTCCGAAGCGCGAGTTGGCGAAGAAGAACAGGATCAGCGGGCCGAGATCGAGCACCAGCTTCAAAAGCGGATTGAGCTGCGGCTTCGTTGTTACTTCCATCGTAGCACTCTGCGATTGCGCCGACTGCCGGTCGTTCATGCGGGCAGCCCCGCAATGGCGCGGGCGAAATCGCGCGCCGAGAACGCTTCGAGATCGTCGACGCTCTCGCCGACGCCGATGACGTGTACCGGAATTTTGAACCTGGCCGCAAGCGCCACCAGGATGCCGCCGCGCGCGGTGCCGTCGAGCTTGGTCATGGCGAGGCCGGTGACGCCGGCAGTCTTTTGGAAAATCTCGACTTGCGACAGCGCGTTCTGCCCGACCGTGGCGTCGAGCACGAGCAGCACGCTGTGCGGCGCGGTCGGATCGGCTTTCTTGATCACGCGTAACACTTTCTGCAGCTCGTTCATCAGTTCGCTGCGGTTCTGCAGCCGGCCGGCGGTGTCGATCAGCAAAATGTCGCTGCCGCGCGCTTTGGCCGCGGCGATGGCGTCGAACACGAGGCCGGCCGCGTCGGCGCCCGGCTCGCGAGCGATGAAATCGGTGCCGCTGCGCGTCGCCCAGATTTTGAGTTGATCGATGGCCGCGGCGCGGAACGTATCGCCGGCCGCCAGCATGACGTGGCGGCCCTCGGCGCGGAATTTTGCTGCCAGCTTGCCGATCGTGGTGGTCTTGCCGGAACCGTTGACCCCGACCACCAAAATGACGAACGGCTTTTGCGCCGGATCGATGGCGAGCGGCTGCGCCACCGGTGCCAGCACCTTCTCGACCTCCGCCGCCACCACGGCCTTGATCTCGTCCGGCGAGATCGCTGCGTCGTGGCGGCTTTCGCGGAGCGAGTCGGCGATCCGGCCGGCGGTCTCCAGGCCGAGATCGGCGCGGATCAGCACGTCCTCGATGTCGGCGATGGTTTCGGCGTCGAGCTTGCGTTTGGCAACGAGATCCGAGATGGCGCCGCTAAGCGCCGCGGAGCTGCGGCGCAGTCCGCCGGTGAGGCGCTGCCACCAGCCGGCTTTCTCGGTTTGCGTTGCGCTGTCGTTCATGCCGCGGCCGTGATAGCGGGTTCCGCAAGGTGCGGAAACCATGACCCCCGAAGAGATGGTGTCGCGGCTCCTCTATCGCGACGCCCTTATGCTGGTGATCGACAAGCCGGCCGGCTTTGCCGTGCACCGCGGGCCGAAGGGCGGCGAGAGCCTGGAAGATCATTTCGATGCCTTGCGCTTCGGCCTGCCGCGGCGGCCTGCCTTGGCGCACCGGCTCGACCGCGAAACGTCCGGCTGCCTGGTGCTCGGGCGGCATCGCAAGGCGCTGGCGCAGCTCGGCCGGCTGTTCAAGAGCGGAGCGGTGGAAAAGACTTATTGGGCCATGGTGGAGGGTGGCCCCGACGTTGACGAGGGTGTGATCGAACTGCCGCTCGGCCGTCTCGATGCCACCCGCGGCTGGTGGATGAAGCACGATCCGAAGGGCCAGCCGGCGGTGACGAAGTGGAAGGTGATGGGGCGTTCTTTCTTCACCTCTCCCTGCAGGGAGGAGGTCGACCTGCCGCAGGCAGGTCGGGTGGAGGTCAGCGGCATCGACCCATCACCCCGCCCCGACGGCTTCGCCGTCGACCCACCCCCTGCAGGCCCTGCAGGGGAGGGTAAGAAAATGACTTGGCTCGCGGTCGAGCCGGTGACCGGCCGTACTCACCAATTGCGCGTGCACTGCGCGGCGATGGGATGGCCGATCGTGGGGGACACGATTTACGGAAACGCGCCGCGCAATGGCGGTCCGGGATTGCATTTGCACGCCCGCGAGGTCGTTGTGCCGCTGTACAAGAACCGCGCGCCGATCCGTGTCGTCGCGCCGGTGCCGCTGCACATGCGCGAGCGGCTTTTGCAGTGCGGCTGGGAAGGCGAGGCGAGCGAAATTTCCCCCAACGTCATTCCGGGGCCCGAGCGTAGCGAGGGAGCCCGGAATCCATAACCACTGTCAGCGAGTGTTTTGCACGGATTGTGGTTATGGATTCCCGAGTCGCCGCTTCGCGGCGATCCGGAATGACGGCCGATCAATAAATCGTTTGTTTGATCCGCTCGGGCGCGAGACGGTCGTGCTCTGGGCCGCCCATTTTGCCGTCGGTCAATTCGGCGAGGATCGCTCCCGGCGTCGGCAGCGTCTTGCGGTCGACTTTACTTTTTTCGTCCCACAATCGCGCGCGGATGATCGCCTTGGTGCACTGGAAGTAGGCGCGCTCGACAGTGACGACCAACACGCATTTCGGCACTTTGCCGTTGATGGCGAAACTTTCGGTCAGTTTCGGATCGGTCGAGATCTTGGCGCGGCCGTTGATGCGCATGGTTTCGCCGACGCCGGGAATGAGAAACAACAACGAGATGCGCGGATCGCGCACCAGGTTGCGCAGCGAGTCGATGCGATTGTTGCCGCGGCGGTCGGGCACGAGCAGCGTGTGCTCGTCGAGGACGCGCACGAAGCCGGGCGGATCGCCACGCGGCGAGCAGTCGAGACCTTCCGGGCCGCAGGTCGCGATCACGCAGAACGGCGCCGCCTCGATCAGCTTGCGGTATTGCGAAGAGATGCGGTCGGTTTCCTTGAACACCGCCGGGCCGTACGGCGCGTCGCGATAGACGCGCTCAAGCTGTTCGGTCGAGGTGATTGTATAATCCTGGTCGTTGGCGTCCATGGCGCGCTCTCCGCTTGGCGCTAGATTAACTCATGCCGCGATTAATTGTTTGCCATCGTGGGCGGCGATCGTCACATCGACGATTTGTCCCGGCTCCGTCGGCGTGGCGAGCTGCACCTTGGTGAACTGCTCGGTGCGACCGCCCTGGCGCGATTCGGCCAGCACGCGCCGGGTCGCGCCGACCTCACCGTCGAGATGCCGCGCCAGCACCAACGCGCCGCGCTCGCGCAGCCGCCGCGCGCGGTCCTTGACGATGTCGCGCGCCACCTGCGGCATCCGCGCCGCCGGCGTTCCGGGGCGCGGCGAAAATGGAAAGACGTGCAGATGCGTGAGGCCGCATTCTTCGACGAGAGCGAGCGAGTTTTGAAACATCGCTTCGCTCTCGGTCGGAAAGCCGGCGATCAAATCGGCGCCGAAGGCGATATCCGGCCGCAGCCGGCGCACGCTTTCGCAGAACGCGACCGCATCGGCGCGGCTGTGCCGCCGCTTCATGCGCTTGAGAATGAGGTCGTCGCCAGCCTGCAGCGACAGATGCAGATGCGGCATCAGCCGCGCGTCGTTCGCCAAAGCATCGAGCAGATCGCGATCGGCCTCGACCGAATCGATCGAGGAGAGCCGCAGCCGCGCGAGGTCGGGGACGTCCTTGAGAATGCGCATGACCAGCGTGCCGAGCCGCGGCGCGTCCGGCAGATCGGCGCCGTAGGCGGTGATGTCGACGCCGGTGAGCACGATCTCGCGATAGCCGTTGGCGACCAGCCGGCGCACGTCGGCCACCACGGCTTCGACCGGCACCGAACGCGAATTGCCGCGGCCGAACGGAATGATGCAGAAAGTGCAGCGGTGATTGCAGCCGTTCTGCACTTGCACGAAAGCGCGGCTGCGGCGGGCGAAAGCGTCGATCAGGTGCGGCGCGGTGTGGCTGACCGCCATGATGTCGCCGACGACCGTCTTCGGGCCGTGCGGCTCCGCAAGCGCCGCGCGCGCCTTGGCCCAGCCGGCGGGGTCGAGCTTTTCGGCATTGCCGAGCACCAGATCGGCTTCCGGCATGGCGGCGAACCTTTGGGCCTCCGTCTGCGCGCCGCAGCCGGTGACGACGATGCGCTGTTGCGGCTGTTCGCGACGCAGCGCCCGGATGGTTTGGCGCGCCTGCCGCACCGCCTCCGCGGTGACCGCGCAGGTGTTGACGACGACGGCGTCGTCCAGTCCGGCACCTGCGGCGTGGCGGCGGATCACTTCGGACTCGGCGGCATTGAGCCGGCAGCCGAAGGTGACGACCTCGACGCTCATCGCGGGGTCTCGGCGCCGGCAAGCGCGGCGAGATCGAAACGGCCGTTATGCTCGAATTCGACCGGGCCGGTCATCAGCACGTGATCGTCGGCCGTGCGCCATTCGATGGCAAGGTCGCCGCCCGGCAAGGTCACCGTCACCTTGCGCTCGGTGCGCTTGAGCCGCGCCGCCGCGACGGCCGCGGCGCAGGCGGCCGAACCGCACGCCTTGGTGAGGCCGGCGCCGCGCTCCCAGGTGCGGATGATGAGGTGCTGGCGCGACGGGATCGCCGCCAGCGTGATGTTGGCGCGCTCGGGAAACAGCGGATGGTTCTCGAGCAGCGGGCCGATCTTTTCCAGATCGTAAGCGTTCGGATCGTCGACCCAGAAAATCGCATGCGGGTTGCCCATGCTGACGACCGACGGCGAATGCAGGATCGGCGCGCCGCGTGGCCCGATTTCAAGCTCGATCCGCCGCGTGTTGGCGAATTCTTCAGCGAGCGGAATCTCGTCCCAGCGAAAGCGCGGCCGGCCCATGTCGACCGTGAACAGCCCGTCGACGCTCCGCCAGCACCCCACGATGCCGGCTGCCGTTTCAAACGCGAGCTTGGCTTTGCCGGTGGCGGCGCTGACGAGCGAAGCGACGCAGCGCATGCCGTTGCCGCAGGCGCCCGCTTCCGAGCCGTCGCTGTTGTAGATGCGGATCGCCGCGTCGCCGCCGCGCGCCGCCGGATAAAGCGCCATGAGCTGATCGTAGGGCTCCTGCCCGGCCGCGGCGCGCGCCTCGGCCGCGCTGACCGGTACCGGCGCGGCGCGCAGGTCGACGATCACGATCTCGTTGCCGAGGCCGTTCATCTTGACGAAATCGCGATTGCTCAGCGCGCTCATGATAAAGCCCGATTGCGTAGCGACTTATATGAGGACTTCGGTCTTCAGCGCCAGTAGCATGGCGCCTGCCGCGGGGCTTTGGGGCACCGAGTAAGGGGCGGCGCCTCGCGACCATGATGGTTCAGGAGAGCCAGAAAATGATCGTCCGTTCGGCGCGCTGCACAAAGGCCGGGGCAGCTTTCGCCGCCTTCGGCATGGCGGTGTCGCTTTTGCTCGCCGTGGTGGAGCCGACCGCGGCGCAGGACGCGCAGCCGCCAGCGGCCGGCAAGCCGGAGGGCGCAGCGCCCGGTCCGGGCGCGCCGGCGCCGATCGTGCCCGAAGGCCTCGCGACCAAGCCTGGTGACGTCTTCGGCGAGGAGGTGACGCTCGCCGCGAAGCCGATCGTCTTCGTCAAAGGCTCGGGGACCTGGGAGCAGGCCTTCACCATCATCAGCGGCGCGCTGAAGACCGTCGAAGCCTATGTGGCCAAGGCGGGGTTGCAGACCGACGGCCTGCCGATGACCATCTTTACCGCGACCGACGACAAAGGCTTCGACTATCAGGCGGCGATCCCGCTCGCCGCGCCGCCCAAGGAGGCGCCGCAGGGCGCTGTGCAGAGCGGCCAGTCGCCGGACGGCCGCGCGCTTAAATTCGTGCACCGCGGCTCGTACGATGCGCTCGACGACACGTACGAGGCGATCACCAACTATCTCGACGACAAGCGGCTGGAATCGCGCAACATTTTGATCGAGCAATACGTCACCGACCCGACCTCGGCGGACGAGAATAATCTCGTTGTCGACGTGCTGGTCCTGGTGAAGTAATCCGGCGCGCGCCGGAAGCACTGTCCGAGCCGAGGTTGACGCCAGCTGGGCCGGCACCTATTTTCCGGCCGCTCTCGCAAGAGACCGGAGTCACTTTTAACGCCGACCGGCCCAGGAGGCCGGAGGCAACCGCCCGACAGCGCGATGCGCCCTCGGGCGTTATTGTCGTTACCTCGTCATTGCCGAGCTTGACCCGGCAATCCATGAAGCGGTGCGGCCGCATGGACGCCCGGGTCAAGCCCGGGCATGACGAACTGAAAGGGCCATATGTTCGACAGTCTGTCCGAACGACTTTCCGGCATTCTCGACCGCCTGACGCGGCGCGGCGCGCTGACCGAGGCTGACGTCGAGGCGGCGTTGCGCGAGGTGCGCCGCGCGCTGATCGAAGCCGACGTGGCGCTCGACGTGGCGCGCGCCTTTGCCGATCAGGTACGGGAGCGCGCGGTCGGCGTCGCGGTGGTCAAGTCGGTGACGCCCGGCCAGATGGTCGTCAAGATCGTGCACGACCAGCTGATCGAGACGCTGGGCGCCGACGCGCAACCGATCGATCTCAATGCCCCGGCCCCGGTGCCGATCATGATGGTCGGCCTGCAGGGCTCCGGCAAAACCACCACCACGGCGAAAATCGCCAAGCGGCTTGCCGAGACGCAAAAGCGCAAGGTGCTGATGGCGTCGCTCGACACGCGGCGGCCGGCGGCGATGGAACAGCTCGCGGTGCTCGGCCGCCAGGTCAATGTCGACACGCTGCCGGTGGTGGCGGGGCAGACGCCGGTGCAGATCGCCAATCGCGCGCTGCAGGCGGCTCGGCTCGGCGGCTACGACGTGGTGCTGCTCGATACCGCCGGCCGGCTCACGCTCGACGACGCGCTGATGGCGGAGGCCGCGGACGTGCGCCGCGCCGTCAACCCGCACGAAGTTCTTTTGGTCGCCGACGCCCTGACCGGCCAGGACGCCGTCAATCTGGCGCGCGCGTTTAACGAGCGGCTTGATCTCTCCGGCATCGTGCTGACCCGCATCGACGGCGACGGCCGCGGCGGCGCTGCCTTGTCGATGCGCGCGGTCACCGGCAAGCCGATCAAGCTGATCGGCACCGGCGAAAAACTCGACGCGCTGGAAGATTTTTATCCGCAGCGCATCGCCGACCGCATCCTCGGCATGGGCGATATCGTCTCGCTGGTCGAGAAGGCTGCCGCCACCATCGACGCCGAGAAGGCCGCCCGCGTCGCCGAGAAGATGCGCAAGGGCGCGTTCGATCTCGCCGACCTGCGCGAGCAGATCGCGCAGATGCAGCGCATGGGCGGCATGACCGGCCTGATGTCGATGCTGCCGGGCATCGCCAAGATCAAAAATCAGCTCGCCGACCGCAACCTCGACGAAAAGGTGCTCAAGCGGCAGATGGCGATCATCGATTCGATGACGCCGGCCGAGCGCCGCCACCCCGACGTTCTCAAAGCGAGCCGCAAGCGCCGCATCGCCGCCGGCTCCGGCACCAAACCCGAAGACATCAACCGGCTTCTGAAAATGCATCGCACCATGGCCGACATGATGAAGGCGATGGGCGGCGGCAAGCGCGGACCGATGGCCGGGCTCGCCAACATGCTCGGGTTCGGCGGCGGCGGCGGCACGCCGGGCCCCGAGCAGATGGCCGAGCTGGCGAAAAAAATGCCGGGCGGCTTGCCGGGCGCGGGTGGCCTGCCGCCGAACATGCCCGGGCTGCCGCCGAACCTTCCAGGTTTGCCCGGACTGCCGGGAATGGGCCCGAAGCTGCCCGGCGGCTTACCTGGCCTGCCCGGTTCGGGAAAGAAGAAGTGACCCATTTTGACAAATCGAGAATGAGCAACTGAGAAAGGAAACCAATGTCTCTCGTGATCCGCATGGCGCGCGCCGGCACCAAGAAACGGCCGTTCTATCACATCGTCGTCGCCGACAGCCGCAGCCCGCGTGACGGCCGCTTCATCGAGCGCCTCGGCTATTTCAATCCGCTGCTGCCGAAAGAGAAAACCGAGCGGCTCAAGTTCGATCTGGAAAAGGCCAAGGCCTGGATCGCCAAAGGTGCGCAACCCTCGGATCGCGTGATGCGCTTTCTCGACGCCGCCGGCGTGTTGAAGCGGACCAAGCGCAACAATCCGGAAAAGGCCGTTCCGCGCAAGGAACGCAAGGCGCGCGAAGAAGCCGCCAAAGCGGCACCGGCTGCGGGCGGTGCTCCTGCGACCGGCGCGGCGCCGGCAGCCTAACAATCGGCGTCGACGATGGCGCGCAGCGCTCGCCGGAGTGAAGCGCTGGTTTGCCTCGGGCAAATCGGCGCTCCGCACGGCGTGCGCGGCGAAGTGCGGCTGCGCTCGTTCACGGCCGAGCCCGAAGCCATCGCCGCCTACGGGCCGCTGCAGACCGAAGACGGCCGCGCCATCGAAATCGAAGCGCTGCGGCCGGCCAAGGATCATTTCGTGGCGGCGCTCGCCGGCATCCACGACCGCGATGCCGCCGCGCAACTCGCCAACACAAAGCTTTATGCGCCGCGCGAGCGCCTGCCGCAGCTCGCCGACCCCGAGGAGTTTTATCACGCCGACCTGATCGGTCTTGCGGTGGTCGATCGCGGCGGCGAACCAATCGGCAGCGTCGTCGCGATCCACAATTTCGGTGGCGGCGATCTCGTCGAGGTGCGGCTCGACGTAAGCGGCAGGACTGAATTGCTGCCGTTCAACGACAGCAACGTGCCGAAGGTCGATATCGCCGCCGGCACGATCGTGATCGATCCGCCGGCGGACTGGCTTTCGCCCGCGCCTGATGCGGGGAAGGCCGATGAGGCAGCGCCGCGCTCCGGCAAGCGGAGCGGTTGAAAAATGTGGCGCGCGTCGGTCCTGAGCATTTTCCCCGAAATGTTTCCGGGGCCGTTGGGCGCAAGCCTCGCCGGCAAGGCGCTCGCCGCCGGCGCGTGGTCGCTCGACGTGGTCGATATTCGCGGCTTCGCGACCGACAAGCACCGCACCGTCGACGACACCCCAGCCGGCGGCGGGCCCGGAATGGTGATGAAAGCCGACGTCTTGGCCCGCGCCATCGATGCGGCGGCGGCCGGCGCGCGGCCGCGGCTTCTGATGTCGCCGCGCGGCGTGCCGCTGACGCAAAGCCGCGTCGAGGTTTTGGCCGGCGGGGAGGGCGTGATCCTGGTCTGCGGCCGGTTCGAAGGCGTCGATGAGCGCGTCATCGCGGCGCGCGGCCTCGAAGAGCTCTCGGTCGGCGATTACGTACTGTCCGGCGGTGAGCTTGCCGCCATGGCGCTGATCGACGCCTGCGTGCGGCTCCTGCCGGGCGTTATGGGCGCGCCGGGCTCGGCGGCCGAGGAAAGCTTTGCCCAGGGCCTGCTCGAATACCCGCACTACACCCGCCCGCAGGTTTTCGAGGGCCGGCCGATCCCCGAGGTGCTGCTGTCCGGCGACCACGCCAAGATCGCGGCCTGGCGCCGCGCCGAGGCCGAGCGGCTTACCCGGGAGCGCCGCCCCGACCTCTGGGCCACCCGTGACCGGAAGGTGACAAAGCCGGCGCGCTAGCGTAGAAGCTCGCGCAACCCGTCCAGAACCCCGCCCGGAACCGGCGCGACGTCCCGCAGCCGATGGAGAATTCGCCATGAACCTGCTCAAGCAAATCGAAAACGAACAAGTGGCGAAGCTCTCCGCCGGCAGGCAGATTCCCGACTTCCAGCCGGGCGACACGGTGCTGGTCAACGTCAAAGTCGTGGAGGGCGAGCGCAGCCGCGTCCAGGCCTACGAGGGCGTCTGCATCGGCCGCGCCGGCTCGGGGCTCAACGAGAACTTCACCGTGCGCAAGATCTCGTACGGCGAAGGCGTCGAGCGCGTGTTTCCGCTCCACTCGCCAATGATCGACTCGATCAAGGTGGTGCGCCGCGGCAAGGTGCGCCGCGCCAAGCTCTATTACCTGCGCGGCCGGCGCGGCAAATCCGCCCGCATCGTCGAGCGCCAGGACCACGGCGCCGCCGCCGCGGACAAGGCGGCGGAATAATTACCGCTCCGTCATCGCGAGCAGCGCAGCGACGAAGCGATCCAGACGTTCACTCGAAAAACCTGGATTGCTTCGCTTCGCTCGCAATGACGACGCAGCATTGCTGCGAATGCTTCTTCACCGCGCCCACAGCCGCTTCGACGCCAGCCGCGCGCCTTCGGCGAGCACGTCGAGCTTGGCCCAGACCAGATCTTCGTGCAGCCGCGTGCCGAGCCCGCAATCGGTGCCGGCGACGACGTTTTCGCGGCCGGCGATTTCGGCAAAGGTGGCGATGCGCTGCGCGACCAGTTCGGGATGCTCGACCAGGTTGGTGGCGTGGCTGACTACGCCCGGCACCAGAATTTTATCACCCGGCAGCTTGACGTCCTTCCACGCCGTCCATTCGTGCTGATGGCGGACATTGCCGGCCTCGAAGCTCGTCGCCTGCGCGCGCACCTGCAGCACGAGATCGATCACGTCCTTGAGCGGCAGGTCGTGGGTGTGCGCGCCATGCCAGGAACCCCAGCAGAAATGATGGCGCACGCGGTCCGGTGGAATGCCGGACAGCGCGTGATTGAGCGCATCGATGCGGATTTTCAGATAGCGCCGGTATGCGGCGATGCTCGGCTCCGGCTTGATCATGTCCCATGAGGTCATCACGCCGGGATCGTCGATCTGCAGGATGAAGCCGGCGTCGGTCACGGCGCGGTATTCATCGCGCATCGCTTCGGCGAGCGCGAATACGAATTCTTCATCGCTGGCGTAATGCTCGTTGAAAATGTGGTGGTCGAGCCAGCCCGGCGCGAACACGCAGATGAAGGCTTCGTCGGCGCCGGCGACCGCGGTCAGCGCATCCTTGAACACGGCGACCTCGCGCTTGATGGCGTCGGTGGCGCGGCCCTTGATCGGCCCGGTGACGACGAGCTTGTGCGGCGGCGAGAACCGCGGCTCCTCGCCCGGCACGCAGAACATGGTACCGACCTTGTCCATGTCGGCGTAGAGTTTTTGGAACACGTCGCGCTCGCGCGTCGCTTCGCGGCCGGAGGCGCGTTCGCCCGGCGCGAGCGGGCGCGGCGTGACGCCGCCGAATGCTTGCGCGTAATACGGAAAGCCGCGGCCGTTCCAGAACTCGCCGTCGCCGACGCAGTCGATGCCGAGCTCGACCTGCTTTTTGACGACTGCCGCAACCTGCCGGGTAAGATCGTTTTGCTCCGCCGGCGCAACGGGCGCCAATCTGCCGGCATGCGTCGTTCGGATCGAGGCTTCGCTGCGCTTCATGTTACTGCATCCCTTTTTCTTGCTCGTCCTATAGCACGGTAAGATTAAGCTGATCAGTAAATCGTCATTGCGAGGAGCGAAGCGACGAAGCAATCCAGAACGGCGCCGCCGACTGGATTGCTTCGCTTCGCTCGCAATGACGATAGTTTCTCCTGATTGAAGGTGGCCACGTTTAGAGCCGACGCAGCCGCGCTACTAGGCGCTCGACGTCCGCCGCGCTGTGATAAAGCCCGAAGCCGAGGCGGAGCCGCGTGCCGCGCACGTCCGTGACGATTCTGGCTGCGTGCAGGCGCTGATACCACTGCGCCGCTTGCGGATGCTCGAACGCCAGAAAATTGCCGCGCGCTGGCTCGCTGAGCGGCACGACCAAACGATCGGCCGCAAAGGGTCCTATCGGGGCGCGCGCCATCGCGGCCATGAATTGCTCCTGCAGCGCGACCGCATGGGCATGGATCAGCGCAGCATCGATCTCTTCGGCGCGGAGCCATTCCAGCACGGCGCGCATCCGATAGAGCGCGGTCGGATCGAAGGTGGCGCCCGCGAAGCGCCAGCCGTCCTGCGGATAAGCGACGCCCTGGTCGCCCGTGGAGAGCGCGCCGAAGCTCGCAAACCAGCCGGTGTTGCGCGGTCGCGGCGCGATGCCGGGCGGACAGTGCATGAAGCAGGCGCCCTCGCCGGCCATGGCGTATTTGTAGCCGCCGGCGATGTAGAAGGCGCGATCGGCAATTGCGGAGAGGTCGGTCGGGCGCGCCAAAAAGCCGTGATAGCCGTCGATGACGATGAGGCGATCCGGCGCCGCAAGCCGCTCGACCAGTCCGGGAAGATCGGCGAGCGCAAACCCGGAGCCGAACAGAACTTGGCTCACATAAACAAAGTCTGGCGCCAGCTCGCCGGCCGCCGCAACGAGCCGGTCGGCGAGCGTCGCAAACGGTTCGGCCGCAACGGCGCGCAGCACGATGAGGCCATCTTCGGCTAGCCGCTCTGCCTGGCGGCGAAAGGAATGAAACTCGCCGTCGGTGGTCAGGACGCGGGGCGGCCGTTCGGTCGGGCAGCAGGACAACAGCCGATTGACGAACTCGTGGGTGTTCGGCGCCGGCACCAGGGTTCTTGGATCGTCGAGCCCGAGGTGGCGCGCAATGCCGGCGCTGACGCTGCGCCAGACCGTGCCGAGCACATTGTCCCATTTGTCGTCCGCCAAACGGGCGGCGTCGTCCCACGCCCGCAAGTGGGCGTCGCGCGTCACGTCAGGCCACAGGTGATGCGAGTGGGCGGCAAAATGCAGCCGCTCCGGATCGGCATTGCGGAAGCGCGTAAACGCGCCGGCGAGATCGAGCGGTACGGGGCGGCTCGGCATATCGGACGCGTCGTTCACAGCGTGACGTTTTGCGCCTAGACTCTAGCAGGCCATCGCTCGAACGACGACCATTGGCCGCATTTGCGGTCGGCCAGCGCAGCGGCTTTCGGATGGACGACAGCAAGAGCCCCAAGAGCCGGGTCGAGCCCGGCATGCACGTCGACCTCGCCGGCCGGCGCACCTACGCGGACTACCTCAAGCTCGATCTATTGCTCGCCGCCCAGCAGCCGGTCACCCACGAGCATGACGAAGTCGCCTTCATCGTCATCCATCACGTGCAGGAGCTTTGGCTCAAGCTCGTTACCCATGAAGTCGAAGCAGCGATGGCGGCGATCCGCGCCGACCACCTGCCGCCGGCGTTCAAATCGCTGGCCCGCGTCACCCGCATCCAGGAACAGCTGATCGCCGCCTGGGACGTGCTGTCGACCATGACGCCGGCCGATTATCTCGCCTTCCGTAGCGCGCTCGGGCCGGCGTCCGGCTTCCAATCCTCCCAGTACCGCTTGGTCGAGTTTCGGCTCGGCGCCAAAGATGCCGGCATGGTGCTGCCGCACCGCCACGATCCCGTGGCCTACGCCAAGCTCGAGGTCGCGCTCAGCGAGCCCAGCCTGTACGACGAGGCGCTGCGCATCCTCGCCCGCCGCGGCCTGCCGGTGCCCAAGGAGGTGCTCGAGCGCGACTTTTCGCAAGCCTATATATCGAACCCGAAAGTCCGCGATGTTTGGCTATCGATCTATCGCGATCCGGAGAAGCACTTCGATCTCTACGAGCTCGCCGAGGAGCTGGTCGACGTGGAAGATTGGTTTCAGCAATGGCGCTTCCGCCACATGAAGACGGTCGAGCGCATCATTGGCTACAAGCCCGGCACCGGCGGCTCCTCGGGCGTCGGCTACTTGAAGACCGCGCTCGAGCACTCGTTTTTCCCGGAATTGTGGGAAGTGCGGACGTACCTTTAGCGCCGTCCGCGGCGGCCACTTTGCCTAATGTCGCGCAACCCACTAAATAGGCGGCTGAACCCCAGTTTATCCCATCAAGCCGGGACTACGGATGAGCACGCTGCGTACCCTCTACGACAAAATCTGGGACGACCATCTGGTCGACGAGCAGCCGGACGGCACCTGCCTGATCTATATCGACCGTCACCTCGTGCACGAGGTGACGAGCCCGCAGGCGTTCGAGGGCTTGCGGCTTGCCGGCCGCAAAGTGCGCGCGCCGGAAAAAACGCTGTGCGTCGTCGACCACAACGTGCCGACCACCGACCGCCGGCTGAAAAATCCCGATCCGGAAAGCGAGGCGCAGATCGCCTACTTGGCCGAGAACGTCAAACATTTCGGCCTCGAATATTTCGACGAGTTCGATAAACGCCAGGGCATCGTCCACATCATCGGCCCGGAGCAGGGTTTTACCTTGCCCGGGGTGACGCTCGTTTGCGGCGACAGCCACACCGCGACGCATGGCGCGTTCGGCGCGCTCGCCTACGGCATCGGCACCTCGGAAGTCGAGCACGTGCTGGCGACGCAGACGCTGATCCAGACCAAGTCGAAGAACATGCGCGCCGTGGTCGACGGCAAGCTGCCGCCGGGTGTCACCGCCAAGGACATCATCCTCGCCATCATCGGGGAGATCGGCACCGCCGGCGGCACCGGCTATGCGCTGGAATATGCCGGCGAGGCGATCCGCGCGCTGTCGATGGAAGGCCGCATGACCGTGTGCAACATGTCGGTCGAGGCCGGCGCCAAGGCCGGCTTCATCGCGCCGGACGAGAAGGCGTACGCGTATCTGAAAGACCGGCCGAAGTCGCCCAAGGGCAAGGCCTGGGACGACGCCGTGCGCTTTTGGGAGACGCTGCGCTCCGACGACGGCGCGCATTTCGACCGCGAGATCAGGCTCGACGCGGCAAAACTGCCGCCGCTCGTGACCTGGGGCACCAACCCCGAGCAGGTCGTGGCGGTGACCGGCAGCGTGCCGCGCATCGAGGACATCGTTGACGACAAAAAGCGCGAGGCGGCGCAGCGTGCGCTCGCCTATATGGGTTTGAACGGCGGCGAGAAGATCGCCGACATCGCCATCAACCGCGTCTTCATCGGCTCATGCACCAATGCGCGCATCGAGGATTTGCGTGCCGCCGCCAAGGTGGTGGACGGCAAGACGGTCAACGCCAATGTCAACGCGATGATCGTGCCGGGCTCGGGCCTGGTCAAAGAGCAGGCCGAAGCCGAAGGGCTCGACAAGATTTTCGTCAAGGCCGGCTTCGAATGGCGCGAGCCCGGCTGCTCGATGTGCCTTGCGATGAACCCCGACAAGCTCAGTCCGGGCGAGCGCTGCGCCTCGACTTCGAACCGCAATTTCGAAGGCCGCCAAGGCCACAAGGGCCGCACGCACCTCGTGTCGCCCGCCATGGCGGCGGCGGCGGCGATTGCAGGACATTTCGTCGATGTACGCAAGTGGCGTTAGCATTCGGTGACGTTTCCCGGGCGCAGCGCAGCACAAAGTGGTGCGCTGCAGACCCGGGATCGTTACAAGCGCCGAGTCTGCGAAGGTCCCGGATCAGCGGTGCATCGCTTCGCGCTGCACCGCATCCGGGAAGCGCACTTTGGGGCTTAACCTGTCGCCCACCAGCAGCGGTATTGCGGATAGAGCACCGGGCCGCTCGGCCGGTGCTGGAGCTCGAGCCAATCGACGCAGCGGCGATAGAGCAAGCGCTGCGGCCTGATCTCGATGTACGGACGCGCGTAGCGCGGCAGCGCGTGATGCCGCGGCCGCTGCGCGGTTTGGGCCAGTGACGTCGTAGCGGTGGCAGCGCTCAGCAGCAACGCGCAACCCCCGACGAAAATCGACTTCATCGACATTGCCGCTCTCGATTGAACGCCCCCTTGCCATCCGCAGGCTCGCGTATCGCCGCAGCGCGGTCAACCGCATCGCGTTCGACAGGGAGCTTCGGCACGGCCCGAACTGCGCTAAATATCAAGTATGGCTAATTTCCCGTCTGATCCGCTGGCCTGGCGCCCCGTGAAGGCGCCGTCGCTTGCCGAGCTCGAAGCGTTGGCGGCGGACGTGTTTCGCCTGCTGCCGAAGCGGTTCCGCGACTTGTGCGGTAATCTCGTCATTCAGGTCGACGACTTTCCGAGCCGCCAAGTGCTGCGCGCGATGCGGGCCACCAGCGAGTTCGATTTGCTCGGCCTGTTCCAGGGCGTCGGCCTGCCATTCCGCGCCGAAAGCGCGCCGCTGCAGATGCCCAACATGATCTGGCTTTATCGCCGGCCGATTTTGGATTACTGGGCCGAGCACGACGAAACGCTCGGCGCCATCGTCAAGCACGTGCTCATTCACGAGATCGGCCATCATTTCGGCCTGTCGGACGACGACATGCACGCCATCGAGCGCGCGGCGCGTTGAACAAACAAAGGAAGCGGCACCATGAAGATCGACGGCGCTTGCCATTGCGGCTTCATCACGATCGAGGGCGAAGCCGATCCGCAGAATGTGCAGATCTGCCACTGCACCGATTGCCAGACCGGCACCGGCAGCGCGTTTCGCGTGTCGATTCCGGTGCCCGGCGCGAGCTTCAAGATGACCGGCCAGCCGACCAATTATCTGAAGACTACTGCCGCCAGCGGGCGGCCGCGGCTGCAGGCGTTCTGTCCGCAATGCGGTTCGCCGATCTATTCGACCTCGCCGGGCGACGGCGTGCAGTCCTCCTACATGGTGCGCGTCGGCATTTTGCGGCAGCGCGATCAGCTCGCACCGCGGCAGCAGAACTGGTTCCGCTCGGCGCGTGCCTGGGTCACAAACCTCGATGCGGTGCCGAAGAACGAGAAGCAGGCGTCGGCGTGACGCACGCCCCATCATACATGTAGCGCATTCGGTCGCTTTGTCTGATCGACAACAAATTATTCTAGAACAATCTGTACAGGATCCTCACTCCACCGTGATGTGTGCGGACGTGATCACGTTCGCCCATTTTCGCGTTTCGTCGGCGGTGAATGCGCCGAACGCGGCCGGGCTCATCGGCGAGGGCTCGACACCCAGGTCGGAAAGCCGCGCAAAGTTGCTTGGTTTGGCGATGACGGCGATGATGTCTTTGTTGAGCTGTTCGACGATCTCGGCGGGTGTGCCGTTCGGCGCGCCGATGCCGAGCCAGGCGCTGGCATCGTAACCAGGCACAGACCAACTCAGAGGCGGAGCGTCGGGCAGCAGCGCCGACGGCCGTTTCGTGGTGACCGCCAGCACGCGCAGCTTGCCGGCCTTGATGAAGGCCAGCGACCCGGCAATGGCGGTGAATGCGACCTGAACCTGGCCGGCGAGCAGGTCGGAATAAAAGCTGGCGCGGTACGGCACGTGAACAAGATCGACGCCAGCCATGATCTTGAACAATTCGCCGAACACGTGCGGCGCCGAGCCGTTGCCGCCGGACGCCATGTTGACCTTGCCCGGATTGGCTTTGGCATAGGCGATGAACTCGCCGACGTCCCGGGCCGGAAACGCCGGCGTCACCACCATGACGAACGGATTGTCGCCGACGAACGCGACCGGCGCGATGTCGTGGAGGAAGTCAAACGGCAGGTGCGGGTACAGCGTGGCGTTGATGGCGTTGGTCATGCTGGACAGGAGCAGCGTGTAGCCATCCGGCGCCGCGCGCGCGACCGACTCGGTGGCGATGTTGGTGCCGGCGCCTGGCCGGTTCTCGACGACGACCGATTGGCCGAGCCGCTGCCCGAGCCATTCGGCGAGCAGCCGGGCGATCGTGTCTGGCGCGGTGCCGGCCGGCTGGCCGACGATGAGATGCAGCGGCCGCGCCGGATAGGTTTGCGCATGACCGGCGCGCGGCGCTGCCGTAAGCGCTGGTGCACCGAGCGCGGCTTGCAAAAATCTGCGGCGCGAAAAATCCACGTCCGTTGGCACCGAGGCTTGAGCGATGCAGCCGCGCCCTAATACAGCGGCTCGCCTTCGACGGTGCAACGGCGCAAGGTGCGGCGCTGCTCGGGCGGCCAGTCGGTGCGGGCGTGCAGGCAGGCGAGATTGTCCCACATGACGAGGTCGCCCGGCCGCCACAGGTGCTCGTAGACGATCTCGGGATCTTCGGCGACGGCGAACAAGCGCTGCAACAACGTTTCGCTCTCGTCGCGGTCCATGCCCTCGATCCACATCGAGTTTTGGCTCGCAACGTACAGCGCCTTGCGGCCGGAGCCCGGATTGGTGACGAAGATCGGCTGCCGGCAATGATGCGTGCTTTCGAGCGGCAGCGTGATGTCGATGCGGCGCCCGACGCCATATTGCTGGCCCTGGATCACCCAGGCGCCGTCGAGCCGCCGTTTCACGTCGGGCGGCAGCCGGTCATAGGCCGCGTACAGGCTGGAAAACTTGGTGTGGCCGCCCTCGGACGGAATGTCGATGCCGTAGAGAAACGAGGCGCGATGCGGCCGGCGGTGATAGCACTTGTCGGTGTGGAACCACATCTCGCCATGGCCGAGCGAGCCGAGCGGCTTGCCGTTGGCGTCCACCTTGTCGGTGACCATCATCATGTCGTCCCAGTCGGGCGAATCGCCGACACCGGTGGCGCCAGGCTTTGGCGGCACGCGCTTGGCGACCGGGCCGAAATAGGAGGCGAAACGGCGCTGGTCGTCTTCGCTCAGATTCTGATCGCGGAACAGCAGCACCGTGTGGGCGTGCCAGGCGTCCTTGATCTGCCGCTGCGTGTCGGCATCGAGCGGTCGGCTAAGATCGACGCCGCGGATTTCCGCACCGATCTGCGGATGCAGCTTGACGACCGAAATGGCGGTGACCGGCTCGGCTAGCATCGTCATAGTTCTCTCCTGGCGGATCGTTCATCCAGTATAGCAGCGCAGGGTCTCGCTCCAAAGCCGGGCTTGACCCGCGCCGGTCGAGCCGCCATGAAAAGGGCGTTTCGCCGACTTAAGAGACCCGCTCCATGGACAAGTTCACCACGCTCGAAGGCGTTGCGGCGCCGCTGAAGATGATCAACGTCGACACCGACATGGTCATCCCCAAGCAATATCTGAAGACCATCAAGCGCACCGGTCTCGGCAAGGGCCTGTTTGCCGAAAAGCGCTACCGCGACGACGGCAGCGAGAACCCGGATTTCGTGCTCAACAAGCCGGCCTACCGTAAGTCCAAGATCCTGGTCGCCGGCGACAATTTCGGCTGCGGCTCCTCGCGCGAGCATGCGCCGTGGGCGCTGATGGATTTCGGCATCAAGTGCGTGATCTCGACCTCGTTCGGCGACATTTTCTACAACAACTGCTTCAAGAACGGCGTGTTGCCGATCAAGGTGTCGCCGGAGGACTTAGAGAAACTGTTCGACGACGCCGAGCGCGGCGCCAACGCCACGCTCACCGTCGATCTCGAAAAGCAGGAAATCCGCGGCCCCGACGGCGGCGTGGTCAAGTTCGACATCGACCCGCACCGAAAGAAATGCCTGCTCGAAGGCCTCGACGACATCGGCCTCACCATGGTGATGGAAGACAAGATCGACAACTTCGAGCAGAGAACCAAGGCGGCGCGACCCTGGGCGTAAGGGCGTCGCCCATTACGCCGCCGCGGTATAAACCACTTCGTACAGGCAGGGCTCGATCTCCTCGGCCAGATCGCCGAATTGCGGCCATTTCTTGCGGAATTCCGCCGAATGATGCGCCGCCGCCAACTCCTCGGGATTCGTCCACTGCACGTAGTTGACCACGTGACTGCCGTCTTTGCTGCGATGCAAATTCACCGAAATAAAGCCGTGCTGGGTGGCCATGAAGCGGGCGCGTTCCTTCATCAGGTTCAAAATTTCGTCTTGATTGTCGGGCGTGAGCTTGACCGTCGTAATCTGGGTGCAGATGCCGTCGCCATTGCGGATTTCCGACATGACCGCCTCCTCGTTGCCGGTGGGACTTAGGCTTAACGCATGGCCGGGCCGCTTGTTTCGCGCAGCGCCGCCTGCGCAAGCGCGCTAACAATCCGCGGCGCCAGGCATTGATTGACGCATGACGCACGCCATCGCCATCTCGCATCTGTCGAAGACCTACGCGTCCGGGTTCCAGGCGCTCAAGGACGTGAGCCTCGACATCCGTCACGGCGAGATTTTTGCGCTGCTCGGGCCGAACGGCGCCGGCAAGACGACGCTGATCAACGTCGTCTGCGGCATCGTCATTCCGTCGGCCGGAACGGTCACGGTCGGCGGCCACGATATCGTCAAGGACTATCGCGCCGCGCGCAGCCTGATCGGGCTCGTGCCGCAGGAGCTGACCACCGACGCGTTCGAGACGCCGCCCGCCACCATGCGGCTGTCGCGCGGCCTGTTCGGCAAGCCGGCGAACCCCGCCGTCATCGAGAAAGTGCTCAAGGAGCTGTCGCTGTGGGACAAGCGCGACTCCAGGATCATGACCTTGTCCGGCGGCATGAAGCGCCGCGTGCTGATCGCCAAGGCCTTGGCGCATGAGCCGCAGATTCTGTTTCTCGACGAGCCGAGTGCCGGCGTCGACGTCGAGCTGCGCAAGGACATGTGGCAGCTCGTGCGCGCGCTGCGCGCCTCCGGCGTCACCATCATCCTCACCACCCATTACATCGAGGAAGCCGAGGAGATGGCCGACCGCGTCGGCGTCATCAACAAGGGCGAACTGATCGTCGTCGAGGAAAAAGCCGAGCTGATGCGAAAGCTCGGCCGCAAGCAACTGATCCTGGAACTGCGCGAGCGGCTCGACGCTTTGCCGGCGGCGCTCGCCGGCCACGGCCTTTCGCTCGCGGCCGACGGCATGCAGCTCGTCTACAACTACGACACCAAGGGCGAAAATACCGGCATCACGACCTTGCTCGACCAGGTGCGCAGCGCCGGCGTCCGCTTCAGGGACTTGCAGACCCGGCAAAGCTCGCTCGAAGATATTTTCGTCGGTTTGGTGAGGCAACACTGATGCGGCTGGCGATGAACCTTTATGGCATGCGCGCCATCTATATGTACGAAATGGCGCGGACCGGGCGCACGCTGTTGCAGAGCATCGTGTCGCCGGTGATTTCGACGTCGCTCTACTTCGTGGTATTCGGCGCCGCCATCGGCTCGCGGATTACACAGATCGAGGGCGTGTCGTACGGCGCCTTCATCGTGCCCGGCCTGATCATGCTGATGCTGCTGACGCAGAGCGTGATGAACGCCTCGTTCGGCATCTACTTTCCGCGCTTCGTCGGCACCATCTACGAAATCCTCTCGGCGCCGGTATCGGCGTTCGAGATCGTGCTCGGCTATGTCGGCGCCGCCGCCACCAAGTCGATCATGCTCGGCCTCATCATTCTGGCCACTTCGGAGCTGTTCGTGCCGGTGCGCATCGCGCACCCGGTGTGGATGCTGACCTTCCTCGTCCTGACGGCGCTGAGCTTCAGCCTGCTCGGCTTTATCCTCGGGCTGTGGGCCGACGGCTTCGAAAAGCTGCAGATCGTGCCGCTCTTGATCATCACGCCGCTGACCTTTCTGGGCGGCACGTTCTATTCGACCAGCGTGCTGCCGCAGCCGTGGCGGACCGTCACGCTGTTCAATCCGCTGGTTTATCTGATCAGCGGCTTTCGCTGGAGTTTTTTCAATATCGCCGACGTCCATGTCGGCATCAGCTTGGCAATGACGCTGTTGTTCTTGGCGATCTGCCTGGTCATCGTCTGGTGGTTCTTCAAGACCGGATATAGGCTGAAGAACTAGGCTCCCTCTTCCCGATGGAGAGCATGGTGCAGGCGGCGAAAGCGTCTTCCACAACGAAGCGCGTCGGCATCGCGGTCAGCGAAAGCCTCCGCGTGTCCGGCCTGCTGCAAGCGCCGCCGCGCGCCCGCGCCTGCTATGTGCTCGCGCATGGCGCCGGCGCCGGCATGGCGCATCCGTTCATGGCGGCGGTCGCAGCGGAGCTGGCGCGACGCGGCGTCGCCAGCTTGCGCTATCAGTTTCCCTATATGGAGCGCGGCACCAAGCGGCCCGATCCGCCGCAACTGGCGCAAGCGACAGTGCGCGCCGCAGTCGCTGAAGCACAGCGCCTTCTGCCCGGCCAGCCGCTGTTCGCCGGGGGAAAATCATTCGGCGGCCGCATGACCTCGCAGGCGCAAGCTGCGGCGCCGCTGCCGGACGTGCGCGGGCTTATCTTTCTCGGCTTTCCGCTGCATCCGGCCGGGCGGCCGTCGCGGGATCGCGCCAAGCATCTGTTCGACGTGCATGTCCCGATGCTGTTCCTGCAAGGCAGCCGCGACGCGCTTGCGGCGCTCGATGAGCTGCGCCCGGTTTGCAAGGCGCTCGGCGCCCGCGCCACGCTGAAAGTATTTGCCGACGCCGACCATTCGTTTCACGTGCCGGCGCACGGCGGCCGCGACGACGCGCAAGTGCGCGCCGAACTTCTCGATGCGTTCGCCGCCTGGATCGACGCGATCATCGACCGCCGCGCTTAGTCAAAAAATCACCGCCCATTTTGGACTCTTTCGCCATGGCGCGATCCGGGCATGCGGACTGGCTGCCAGCGTGATAGCGTGGCGCATCGAAAAAAGTTTCGGGAGGAAGTCATGGACCGTCGCGCTTTCCTGCAATCGGGCACGATCGCGGCTGCCGCGGGCGCCGCGCTCGCCACTGCAGCGGCGCCTGCCGCCGCTGAGCCCATCGGCTCCCCCGATGGACCGCAGCGCGACTGGTCGCAGCGGCAGCCGAAGGGCGCGCCGGTCATCAAACGCTTCGATGAGCAGCGCTGGGTGCTCGACAACGTCATCGAGGCCAACGGCGTCGATTGGGATCAGAGCCACACCGGCGTTGCCATCCGCGCCGGCGGGCCGAGCGTCGTGCCCGACATGGCGGAGCTGCGCCAGCGCGTGAAGCGCTTGGTCGACATCGGCCCGGCGTTCGAGACGTTGGCCAAAAAGCGCGAGGCGATGGCGAACGCGGCTGAGCAGAAGGGCGACAAGGCCGCGGCGCGCGACCATTATTATCTGGCGTCGAATTACTGGGCGTCGGCGATGTGGACGATCGACGAAGTGAACCAAAAGCTTCTGGCGCTCAACGACAAGAAGCGCGAAACCTTCACCAAATACATGGCGGCCGCCGATCACCACATCGAGTGGGTCGAATTTCCTTATCGCGGCAAATCGCTGCCGGGCATTTTCCATCTGCCGCCGAATTATCAGCCCGGCGCCAAGGTGCCGGTCATCGTCGCCGTCTCCGGCATGGACGGCTTCAAGGAACGTTCGGTCGCGCTCTACAAAGACGCCTGGATCGAGCGCGGCTACGCGGTGCTGGCGTTCGAGGGCCCGGGCTACTGGGAGCCGCCGCTGCGCGGCATTTACGTCGACGTCGCCGGCTGGGCGCAAGCCGCCAAGATGGTCGCCGACTGGCTCGCCAAGCGGCCGGAGCTCGACGCCGACAAGATCGGCATGACCGGCGTGAGCTACGGCTCGTTTTTCACCGCGATCATGATGGCGGCTGATGCGCGCTACAAAGCCTGCGCCGTGGTCGGCACCTGCTACGAGCCTGGCGGCGAAACCATCTTCAACCAGGCTTCGCCGACGTTCAAAAAACGCTTCATGTTCATGTCCGGCATCACCGACGAGCGCGAGTTCGACGCGTTCCGCAAGACCATCGACTGGAACGGCTATGCGCAGAACGTCAAGGGCGCCTATATCGTCGCGTGCGGCGAGTACGATCAGCTCTGCCCGCTCGAATACACCGAAGCCTTCATCAGAGCACTCGGCGGCCCCAAGCAGCTCCTGGTGTACCAAGGCGGCAATCACAGCATCGCGCTGACCACGGCAACGAAGAACGGGCCGGAGCCGCGGCAGTACCAGGCCGAATGGATGGCGGCGCGGCTCGAAGGCCGCCCGTTTCCGAGCGAACGGTGGTTCATCGCGGCGGACGGGAGTGTCACGAGGGAGGCACTGGCTTAGGTATCGTCGCGGGACAGATTAATCCTGCCAACGCCGATTAGCTCGGCTGTATTTTTTCTCGATCAGAGAAAGCCGACGATCGCAATGGCTAGCGTGTGTTTCGAAAGGATTGTTTTGTCAAGGGCGCGAAGCGCCGCCTTCGGCGGTCAAAAACCTTGACAAAACAATCCTTTCGAAGCTTTTTGCTGCCATTGCGATCGACGGCGCAATGCGATCAAAGATTTGGAGATTTGCTTATCGGTCCGTCGCCACCCCGCTCGTTGCCACCGCTCAGAAAAACGCCTGTATCCCCGTTTGCGCCCTGCCGAGCACCAGCGCGTGGATGTCGTGGGTGCCTTCGTAGGTGTTGACGGTTTCCAGATTGCACAGCACGCGCATGACGTGGAATTCTTCGCTGATGCCGTTGCCGCCGTGGATGTCGCGGGCGAGCCGGGCGATCTCCAGCGCCTTGCCGCAATTGTTGCGCTTGAGCAGCGAAATCGCCGGCGGCGACGCCTTGCCGGCATCGATCAGCCGCGACAACCGCAGCGCCGCGTGCAGGCCGAGCGCGATCTCGGTCTGCATGTCGGCGAGTTTTTTCTGAATGAGCTGATTGGCGGCGAGCGGCCGGCCGAATTGCTTGCGGTTGAGCGCGTAGTCGCGGGCGCGGTGCCAGCAGAATTCGGCCGCCCCCATGGCGCCCCAGGCGATGCCGGCGCGCGCCACGTTGAGGCAGCCGAACGGCCCGGCCAACCCGGAAACGTTCGGCAACAGATTGTCCTCGGGCACGACCGCGCCGTCGAGCACCACCTCGCCGGTGATCGAGGCGCGCAGCGACAGCTTGCCGTGGATCTTCGGCGTGGAAAATCCCTGGGTGCCGCGCTCGACCAAAAAGCCGCGGATGCGGCCGTCAAGCTTGGCCCAGATCACCGCGACGTCGGCGACCGGCGCATTGGTGATCCAGGTCTTGTTGCCGGTGAGCCGGAAGCCGCCGGCGACCTTTTCGGCGCGCGTCGTCATCGCGCCGGGATCGGAGCCGTGGTCGGGCTCGGTCAGGCCGAAGCAGCCGAGCAACTCTGCCTTGGCCATTTTGGGCAGATATTTGCGGCGCTGCGCCTCGCTGCCATAGGCATAGATCGCCTGCATGGCGAGCGAGGACTGCACCGACATCGCCGAGCGGAAGCCGGAATCGACGCGCTCCAGCTCGCGCGCGATCAGGCCGTAGCACACGTAGTTGAGCCCCGCGCCGCCGTATTCCGGCGGAATGGTCGAGCCAAGGAGCCCGAGCTCGCCCATCTCCCGCGCGATCGCCGGATCATAACGTTCCTCGCGGTTGGCAAGGAGCACGCGCGGGAACAGCTTCTCCTGCGCATAATCGCGCGCGGTGTCGCGCACCATGCGCTCTTCCTCGGTCAGCTCGCCCTCGAGGTCGAGCGGATCGTCCCATTTGAACGCGGCGTCCTTGATGCGGGCGCTCTTCGGCACGTGCCTCTCGGTCTGCTGTTCCGCAACTTGAGCCATGGCGTCACTCCTCGGCCGGCCGGCGGCCGTTTCGCTTTAAGCTTAGGTGGCGTCGTTTCGAGCGGCAAGCGCCGGCCGTTGCCGGCGCGCCGGCATTTCGCTATCTAGCCGGTATTCCGCCTGCATGCGCCCGTAGCTCAGCTGGATAGAGCGCTGCCCTCCGAAGGCAGAGGTCAGGGGTTCGAATCCCTTCGGGCGCGCCAAGGACATTCGGTCCGGCCCGGAGACATGGGTGGTTGCCACACTGGAGGGTACGGAGATCAGGCGCCAGCCGGTCCAGACATTAGTACCCGCACAAGGAGGTTCCGCCGCGCTTGACGATGGCCCTCATTGTTCTCTGGTGCGGGTTATGCTCGAGATACTCCGTGAGGAATCAATGACCCAAACGCCCACACCAGACTCAAGTCATCGCTTCGATGTCCTCATGAACATCGCAAGCCGCCCACCGGTGGTGTTTGCCGCAGGTAAAGGCTCGCGATTGTGGGATGAAAACGGCAAGGCGTATCTCGACTTTATCCAGGGTTGGGCAGTGAACTGTCTCGGTCATTGTGCACCGCCAATCCTGGACGCCCTGGCAAATCAAGCGGCAAAGCTCATCAACTGCAGCCCCGCTTTCTATAATGAACCGATGATCCGACTTGCCGAACTGATTGCGCAGCACAGTGGGCTGCATCAGACGTTCTTTGCCAACAGCGGCGCCGAGGCAAATGAGGGAGCGATCAAGCTGGCGCGAAAGTGGGGGCAGAGACACCGCGACGGCGCTTTCGAAATCATCACGATGCAGCACGGCTTCCACGGGCGGACACTGGCCACCATGGCGGCGTCCGGGAAGCCCGGATGGGAGCAGCTGTTCGAACCCAAGGTGCCAGGATTCGTCAAAGTTGCACTCAACGATATTCAGCAAATCGAGGCGGCGATCTCAGACCGCACCGTGGCGGTGATGTTGGAACCGATCCAAGGTGAAGCCGGCGTCTTCGTCGCAAACGACGAATATCTGCGCGCCGTGCGCGATCTGACCAGGCGCGTCGGAATTCTTCTGATCCTGGATGAAATTCAGACAGGCGTCGGCAGAACCGGAAAGTTCTTCGGCTTCCAGCATGCGGATATTGAACCGGACATCATGACGTTGGGCAAAGGGCTCGGCGGAGGCATGCCGCTCGCTGCGCTGGTGGCCCACAAGGACGTATGTTGTTTCGAGCATGGCGATCAAGGCGGCACGTTCAACGGCAATGCTCTTGCAGCCGCAGTAGGGTGCGCCGTCGTGGAAGAGGTCGCGAGGCCCGGATTTCTGACGCGGGTCGAGCGGACGGGGAAACACCTCGCATGCCGCCTGCAAGAGCTGTCGGACAAGCATGCATTTGGCACGGTGCGCGGCAGGGGCCTGCTGCTGGCGCTCGACCTCAAATGTGCGATCGGACCCCAGATCGTCGCTCAGGCATTCCGAGAAGGCTTGTTGATTAATTCGCCTCGTCCGGATGCGCTACGCTTCATGCCGGCGCTGACAGTGACGCTGGAGGAAGTAGACGAGTTGATTGCGCGCCTGGATGACATGATTGCCCGAGTTTGTGCGGGTGCACAGGAAACTATCATAGCATCGTGACGGTCTGATCGTTTGGGTTCGGCACAAGCAATACGGATGGTCGGTGCGCAGCGCGGGAAGATGTCCGCGGTTTGCAGCAGATCATTTGTTCGCTTCTGCTATTGCTGCTGTGGCTGGCCTTCGCACCAGGTTCGCCGCCTGCAGCGACAACCGCGTCGGTGACCGCGGCTCAGCCGAGCGCATCATCTGGCCGCGGCGACGGATTGCAGGACCGTAGAGGATGCCGCGGCCCGCAAGGTCCGGCCCTCGCGTTTGGTCGCGCAGCCTCGCCCCCACCGCCGGCCCTTTTTCACTCTGACGTCGTGACCCCGTTCGCGCAGTTTGCCAAGCATGCCCTGTTCGAACCGCTCATCGAGAGTGAGCTTTCCCGGCGACGCGTCGCGCGGAAAAATCGACATCGGCCAATGATCGCTATGGAACATCGGAGCGTCCCACGCCTCCTGGAGGTCCATCGCGAACCCGATGTGGCGGAAAAGAAATTGGGCGACCCACTGGTCCTGGTAGTCAGCCCCCCGCGTGCCAAACGCCAATGTTTCATCGTCGCCCCGCAACGCAATGGTTGGTGAAAGGGTCGTACGGGGCCGCGTCCTCGGTACAAGGCTCGAACTGAGCCCGTACTGCAGCCAGAACATTTGCGCACGGGTGTTGAGCGAGAACCCCAGTCCGGGGACCGTGGGGGAAAAACCAAGCCCGCCCCCCGACGGGGTCGCCGCCACCGAATTACCCCACCTATCCGTGACGTCGAGATGGCAGGTGTCGCCGCTGCCCGGCTCCCGCGCCGTCAGCGTCGCCAGCGTCAGCCGCTCTTCATCGACCCCGCCCGAAAGCTTTGTCTCGAACTGCGGCAGATGCGGCTGTCGATTTCCGATTGAGCCAGGTCGAAGCTCGAGGGAAGCTTGCGCTGAAATCAGCTTGCGGCGCTGCGCGGTGTAATCTTCCGCCAGCAAGGCCGACAGATCCGGTCGGATCGTTTCGGCGTCACCGTACCATGCTTCTCGATCCGCATAGACCAGCTTCAAGGATTCCACGACATGGTGCGCGTACTCGGCTCCGAACGGGTCCATGTCGAAGATGCTGCCGTCGTTGAGGAGAGCCAGCAGCTGTAGGAAGGCGGGCCCCTGGCTCCAGATGCCCGGCTTGAACACGCGCCAGCCATGGAATTCGATCGACTCCGGCGCTTCATAGGTTGCCTGCCAGGAACCCATGTCGTCGAAGTCAAGAAGTCCGGTATGACATGCGCCGCTGGAATCGACTGCGGTTGGCCTGGCGCAAAATGCGACAATGCGTTCTGCTAGCGGCCCGGCATAGAAGGCCTTTCTGGCCGACTCGATCCGCCGCAGGCGATCCATTCCTCCGCCCTCGGCCTCTTTCACGATCAGCTCGTAAGTCGCGGCCAGATCCGGATTGCAAAACAATTCGCCGGCCTGCGGTACCTCGTTGTGCGGCAGGTAGATCTCGGCGGATGATGGCCAGTGTTCGCGGAACAAGTCGGCGCTATGATTGATATGCTGTGACGTTTCTCTGCTCAGCGGCACTCCGTTTTTTGCGTAATAGATTGCAGGCGCTAGAATTTCTCCGACCTGCATCGTGCCATAGTCGCGCAGCATCATCATCCACGCGTCGAACGCTCCAGGGACAACCGCGGACACCACCCCGGTCGGGGGCATGTACTTGAAGCCCAGGGCGGTCATGTGAGCAATGTGCGCCTTGGCCGGCGCTACGCCTTGTCCGCAGATCACGACCGGCGCCGGCGCTTTGCCGCGATGACAAAGAATGACGACCTCACCTCCCAAGCTGTTTTGATGAGGTTCAGCCACTTGCATTGTAAACGCAGCGGCAACGGCCGCGTCGAAGGCATTGCCGCCTTTTTCAAGAATGCTCATGCCGATCTGACTTACGATCCAGTGGCTCGATGCCGCTGCGCCAAATGTGCCCGAAACCTCTTGCCGCGTAGAATATGCATTCTGCTGCACTGCCCACCTCCTCAACCTAAACACTCGACCAGATCGGGCCTCGTCTTGCAGCCGCGCTGTCCATTCGAGCATCTCGACTGCTGCCGGCGCCGGACGATCGTGGGCGTTGACGCCCCCGAAGCTACTCTTTGGCTATGTCGCCAGAGCGCGTTCCCATTCGCAACTATAAAGTTTATTAGATTATAACTTCTACCTGCTTCTCCGTAAAACTTGGCAAAGGCGCTCAGGCGTTTTCTGCAGCAGGTACGACTCGTATCGAGCGCTGCTGACACCTTCTCTCGAGCGCCGGCGCCGTTCGGATTGATGAGAGCGCACGCATGTTCGTCGATTGCCACCGCTGCAGTTGGCGGAATGTGCCAGATAGGTCTCGCGAACCAACGCGATACATGCGTCGACATCTTGCAGAATTCGCGACACTGTCCGCCCGGTGCCGATCGAAAAGCCAAAGTTGGTGCTTTTTGCTTCGATCAGGCATCTACCTGCACCAGATCATGGTGGTCACCATCGGCAGTTTGACGGCAAGCCGCCCAGGCCGGATCGAATACATTGTGAAGATACGCGGAGCCGCGATCGCAGCACAGGAATACAACGCGTGGCCGCCCCATCGGGCGCCTACCTGAGAAATACGTCTTTATGGCGCTGTACACGCTGCCCGTAGAAGCGCCAACGAACAGGCCGTGTCGGGTCAGAAGATCCCAGCAGCCGGCTACGGCATCGCTTTCCGTCACGATGACGACGTCATCGATCTGGGCATGGCGGATCAGGGCCGGAGAGACGCTCGAGCCCAGCCCAGGTAGCCGCCGCTTCTTCGCTTCCCCGCCAAAGATGATTGAGCCTTCAACATCGACGGCGATTATGCGAACGGCGGGATTTTTCTCCTTGAGCCGTCGTGACACTCCGGCAATCGTTCCGCCAGTGCTCACGCCGGCGAAGACATAATCGGGTTGCAAAGGCTCGATTTCGGCGCCCGTCAGATAATAATGCGCCGCCATTCCGTCCATGTTCTCGTATTGATTTGGCCAGTAGGAATCCCGCGTCACAGCTAGCAACTCTTGCACCTTGCGTAGTCGGGTCTTCAGAAAGCCGCCAGTGTCATCGCATTCATCTACCTTCACGATCCTGTCGCAAGTGCAGGCCAGCGTCGTTTCATAGAACGGCGAAATGTTCGGATCGATGACTGGGATGAATCTGAGACCGAGCATCGAGCAGAACACCGACAGAGCACAGGCGAAGTTGCCGGACGATGATTCGATCACGGTGGTGCCCGGCCCCACCTCGCCGCGCTCGATCGCACGTTTCAATATCCACCAGGCCGGCCGGTCCTTGACGCTGCCAACCCCGTTGAAGAATTCCATCTTGGCGTAGAGCTCGATTGCCAAGGCTGCGTCATACGCGACGTGAATAATGGGGGTTTCGCGAATGATTCTCTCTGCCGCGGCGGTCCGGCGCAGGAGCTGTCGTCTATCGTTCATGCAACATCCACCGTTTGCGAGCCTTACGGCGTCTGCGCGGGGCACCGGCAGTAGTTTCCAGGAGATGTCAGTGGAGTGTGAAGGGTTACGTTAGAGTGAACGCGAATCTCATTCAACTGCTATTTTTGGTAGGTGCGCAACCTAGAGGGATAATGTTATTACCTCCAACAGGACTGCGTCGGCTCCAGATGGCCGGGCGGTCCGCGCTGCGATAGGTACGCCCGTTGGCCAAGGAGGTTGTAGTCGTCCGAGCGCTGCACGTCGTATTTCTGGGAAAAAGACAACCCAGAGATGTGACTTTGCAATTGCCTTGACCATAAAAGCGCCGCGTATCGCGATTCTGATTTCGGCGGAAGCGTTCATGAAAGTTTAGCTGCAGAAAATTTGCGCAGCCGCACTAAACGGGCAGTTGTACACCGAAATGGAGGGGGAAGTGGCGTCGCCTCGGATCCAGAGTGAACGGCATCGAATTCTTGAAAAGTATCACTTAACCCCTAGACAAAAGGAGGCGCTCAAGTGGACAGCCGAAGGCAAGACCAGCTGGGAAGTCTCGGTAATCATGAAATGTACGGAAGCAACGGTAAATTACCATCTTAAAACCATTTGTAACAAGCTGGACGCAAAGAACAAGACGCACGCCGTCTACAAAGCCATGCTGTGGCAGGGCGCGCCGCATCTCGATGATGATTCGAAGACCTGGGACCTCGATGAGGCATTCGAAAACATCGAGCCGGAGTAGTGACGCCGCCGTCCAATGTGTCGCAAACTCGGGGCTGGCGGAGCCGTTAGTGCCAGATGCAGCCACAACGGCCTCAAAGTTCACCGCTAGCGAGATGCGGCAGATCCGTTGCACCAATCATAGGCGCACAGCGCCATGACCTTGATTGACGTGAGGTAGTCTTCGATCGAAACATACTCGTCGACCGCGTGCATCACCGCAGTCGACCCCGGTCCGAAGATCACCGTCGGCGTGTTGCCGTAGCTGTTGAGGAAACGTGTATCCGCAGCGCCTTGCCGGCCGGAGATCACCGGTCGCTTGCCCGTGACCTCCTCGTAGGTCCGACATAGTGTTTCGACAATGGGGTGACTGCGCGGGATCTCGGAGGCTTCTGCGTCGTAACCGACAAAACGTACCGAGGGCGGATGGTCCTTGAGCCATGGATCCAGAGTGGCCATCTCGGCGATCTTTTTGATCAGGCTTTGTTTGACACCGTCGTGATCCTCACCGGGTAGCGTGCCAATGCTGCCCTTGAGCAGTGCGGTGGCCGGGAAGGCGCTCGGATAGTTGCCGGCCTCAAAGCTGCCGATCATGCAGGGTAATGCGTCGAGCGGATTGGGATAGAGCGGGTGGCGAACGCTGGCGACGCGCTCATCTTCGAGCTCCTGGACGGCTTGAACGATTTTGTTGCCCAGCGTTATGGCACTTATGCCTTCATAGCGTTTCTGAATGCCGGCGGGCTTGCCTTGCACCTCGATCTCGAACCAGATCCGTCCGATGCACGCCGGTTGTACACCGAGATCGCTTGTTTCTCCCGAAATGCCCGCGTCCGCCCTATAGCCGCGGATTACGGTGTCGAGGGTGCCATGCCCGCTTACTTCCTCGTCAACGACGATGTTGATCAGCACGTCCCCCTTTGGCGTGAGGCCCAGTTCTTTGAGGTATTGGACGGCGAGTACATGACTTGCGACTCCGCTTTTCATGTCGCACGAACCGCGGCCATATAGACGGCCATTGCTGATCGAAGCTGACCAAGGACTGTCACTCCAGCCCGCGCCGCCGCCCACCGGAATGACGTCAATGTGGCCGTTGAGCAGGAGTGAGCGGCCACCGCCGGTTCCCCGCGAAATGGCGACAATGTTCGGACGCCCCTTGTAGCCGCAAGCCACGGGGCGATAGCCGGAATGCTTTTTCAACTGTTCCCAGTCCGTCTCCCAGGCATCGACTTCGAGGCCAATGCGACAAAGATAGTCGGTCATGAATTTCTGAATCGTGCCCTCATCGCCAGTCACGCTGGGAATTGCAACGATCTCCTGCAGGAATTTGATGGCGTGATCGCGCGAAGCATCCACCTTGTCCAGGATCTTGCGGGTTAGATCGGTCATGACGATTTCCTACAGCCGATGACGCGGACCGTTATATGGAACGCGAACGGCATGCCGCGGTCGTCTAAAGCGCCAATCTCAAGACATAGCTCGGCGACCGGCACAGTCAGTGACAGAGCCGCGAAGACGAAATTTCCGGCGGAATATGCTGGGGATCATCGACTTTGCTTTTCTATGTTGCAACTCCGAATTCTGAGAGGTCCGCGGCGATCGTCCGACGCTTGGCGAGCCAGTATGCTCCTCGCGCTCAGCCGTGACCGACCTCATGATGACCTGGCCGTGGCGTGAAACCGAATGGCGTGATCGAAAAAATCCTCGGCGAGGTCGGCTTGTGCTGCAGTTGCGATACGTTTTTTGTCGATGCATGGGTTCGCAAGCCATGACGCGCGGAGCGGAGACGATCGGATCTGACTGCAGCACCGTCAGTCCGTATGTCGTAGGAGAATTACCGGTCGGCGGCGGGCATTCCTTGTACTATGAAGAGAGCGGCCGCCGCGATGGCCTTCCCGTTGTGATGCTGCACGGTGGTCCTGGTGCGGGAGCCTCACCGGCCGATCGCGAGATCTTCGACACCAGTGAGCATCGAATCGTCATATTCGATCAACGCGGCGCCAGCCGGTCCCGACCGCTGGGCGCAATCGAAGCCAATACGACTGCCGACCTGGTGGACGATATCGAAGTGCTGAGAAGGCATTTGAGAATTTCGCAATGGGTGGTGTGTGGCCGGTCCTGGGGTAGCGTGCTCGGGCTGGCTTACGGCGCAAAATATCCGGAGGCTTGCCTTGGCTTCCTGCTGCACGGCTACTTTTCGGCGCGAGCAACGGACGTTGAGCGGCTGTTCTACGGTCTGGCGAAACCGTTTCCGGCGCTGTGGAAGCGTTTTGCCGAGTTTGTTTCCGCCGCCGAGCGCGGCGATCTGGTCGACGCCTACTGGCGGCGCCTGACATCGTCCGACGAGAAGCAGCAATTATCCGCGGCGCTCTCGCTCGCCAACTTCAATCGCGCCTGCGCCACGTTCGGGCAATCGCAGCTGCAGCATCGGCCCACGATGAGCCCGGCAGCAACGATCGCTTATGCACGGATCCTCGTGCACTATGCGCGCAGCGCTTTCTTTCTCGCCGACGGAATTGGACAGGACATTATTTCTCGCGTTCATCACCTGCCGGCGATCGTGGTGCACGGCGAGCGCGACGCGATTTGCCTTCCCGAATCGGCAATCGAGCTGGCGCGGCAATGGCCCAAAGCGAGATTGATGCTGGTCAAAGACGGCTCGCACAGCGCATTCGATCCGTTTTGCTTGCGCGCGTTGCTGCAGGCCGCGCGACAGTTGAGCATCATGATCTTTGCGGCGGGGCAGGGGGCAATGAAAAAGTCGATCAAGGAATAGTGTGACGAACCGGACGGGTTTGCCGCCGGTGCGACAACTCGCATGCCGCAGCGATGCGGGTCTATTGCGAATCCAATATTGCGAACTTCCAGCTGCCGACACTAGCAGAAATGGGAGTTGTCGCGAGACGGGTTGTAGTTCATGTAAGAACCACATCGCCGCCGCGTTCGTTCTTTTTGATAGCGTCGCATTTTTTCACGCCACGGCATTTTGATGAATCGATGACGGGCACCGTTGGGGTAGCGGAAAATGAGAGTTGCTGCCCAGAATGTCGCAAGCTCGGCTTCCCGCTTCCCGCAAACGATATGCTCGATGGTGAGGTGCCGAAGTCACGCAGATTCAGACGCGATAGCGGTGGAGTTCGATAACGGCAGCTGGACGTTTGGGGACCTTCTTCGCCGAGCGGACCAGCTTGCGCGATATTTGCTGGAGCGAGGTGCGAAGGCTGAGAGCCCGGTCGGGGTCCTGATGGCACGCATGCCGGAAATGGTATCGGTGCTGTTGGGCATCCTCAATTGCGGTGCCTGTTATGTGCCGCTCGATCCGGGGCAACCCGTCGCTCGGCTGCGCGCCATGATTGGCGCCGCTGGTGTTCGCTGCATCGTGACGCATGGATTGCTGATCGAACGCGCCCGCACTCTGTGCGACGACGTGGTGGCGATCGACGCGGACGGGTATGTCGCGCTTGCCGAACGCAGGGTGGCATCGAGCGGCCGGCGCAGCAATCGAGAACCGCCGCCAATTTCGCCGGCGCAACTCGCCTACATCATGTTCACATCGGGCTCGACCGGCGTTCCCAAGGGCGTCATGGTCGAACATGGCGCGGTGGTCAATCGTCTCAGCTGGATGATCGAAAACGGACTGCTGTCGGCAAAAGACCGGGTCCTGCTCAGAACGCCATATTCATTCGACGCTTCCGTTTGGGAGATCTTTACACCCCTGGTCGTGGGCGCCCGACTGTGCATCGCCGGCCCGGAGGATCACCGTGATCCAGCTGCCCATGTCGCTTTGATACGGCGCTGGGATGTGTCGGTGATCCAAACGGTCCCGTCGTTTCTCGCGCTTCTGTTGGACGAGCCGGGGATAGAAGATTGTCGATCGCTCAACAAGGTGTTCTTCGGAGGTGAGCCGGCACCGGCGGCACTGCTCGAGAAAATGCGACGGCTCCAGGCCACGTTCTACAATCTTTATGGTCCAACCGAGACGACGATCGATGTCACGTGCTGGAAAGCCGGCGACGGGCCGCATGGTGCAATTTTGCCGATCGGCCGCCCAAACGCCAACGTGCGCATCGATATTCTCGACGCCAAGCTAAGGCAGGTGCCGCCCGGTGTCGCCGGTGAGATCGTGGTTAGCGGACCTTGTCTGGCGCGCGGTTACGTTGGCTGTCCGGCGGAGGAAAAACGGCGTTTCGTGCGCCTTTCGGCTGAGCTTGGCGGCGTGCGTGCGTATCGGACCGGAGATCTCGGCGTTCAGCGGCCTGACGGAATCCTGGAGTTTGTCGGGAGGGCCGACCGGCAGGTGAAATTGGCCGGCATCCGAATTGAGTTGGCGGAAATCGAGAATGTCCTGCTGCGCTACCCGGGCATTCGCCAAGCTGCTGTGAGTACGCGCGACATGGGCGCGCGCAAGCGCGTCGTTGCTTACGTCGTTGCCGAAGCTCTCGAGCGAGAAGCCCTTCATCGCTTTCTCGTCGCTCGGCTGGAACCGCGCGCGATTCCGGCGTTTGTCGTGACCGTTCCCGAATTGCCGCGGACCGCTTCCGGCAAAATCGATGTTGCGGCGCTTCCGCTTCCGCTGCCGGCGCACGGGGTAGGCCGGCAAGCCTGCGGCGCGGCGCCTCGCGGCGATCTTGAGTGTCGGCTCGCTGAAATCTGGCAACAGTGCTTCGGCCTGGACGAGGTCGGCCGAGACGAGAAGTTTCTCGATCTCGGCGGCGATTCGCTTACCGCAATTCGCTTGCTGAGGGATGTGCGCGACACCCTGGGCGCAACGCTGTCGGTCGCCGAACTTTTGCAGTGCGGCGATATCGGCCGCCTCGCTCGCGCGATCGAACGCCAAAGCGGCTTGATCGCGGATAACGCGCACAGCGCGGACGTGAAGGTCGGCACGCTGCGCCGGGATCCATCACGCTGGCGTCTGGCACCCGCGCAGGAGGGGCTTTGGTTCGATATCGAGCGGTTCGGCGCCGGCCACGACGCTCGCTACAATATGGGTCAAGCGGTTCGAATTCGCGGCGCCTTCGACGGTGCTCGCCTCGAGCATGCGTTGAACTGCGTCGTTGCACGGCACGAATGTTTGCGCTCGACAATCCTCGTTGAGAACGGCGAACCGTTTGCCTGCGTGGAGCAAGCGCCGCGTCTGTCGCTACCGGTCGAGTTGGTCACGGCGTCCGAGATACCGCAACGCATCGCGGCCGAGATGAAGCAGCCTTTCCTTCTCGCCCAGGAACCGCCTTTGCGAGTCCGGCTGTTGCGGGTGACCAAGGACGATCACGTCCTGATCATCACCGTGCATCACATCGCAGCCGATGATCGGACTTTGGATCTGCTTCGCCATGAGCTCGTCGCGGCGTATCGCGGCCATGGCGCATTGCCCGATGCGAATGCGAAGCGCATCGACTACGGTGACTTCGCAGTGTGGCATCGCTCCTGGGCGGCCAGTCCGCCCGCTTCCGCAGCGACCGAGCGCTGGCGCCACTATCTGACCGGCGCATCGGGAGGCCTGGGCTGGCTGGGCGGTCGTGCTTCGCTCGATTGCGGCGCCGAGCAAGTCGGGGCAGTTCAAGTCGAACTCAGCCCCGCCGTGTGCGCCAAGCTCCGTTCGGTGTCGCGCTCATTGAACGTGACGGAGTTCATGATTCTCTTAGCCGCTCTCGGCGAGGTCATCTCGGCCTATACGCGCTCGCGCGACGTGATCATCGGCGTGCCCGCGTCAATGCGCACCGAGCCGGAACTCGACGATGTCATCGGCTATTGTATCAACCTCCTGCCGGTCCGCCTCGATCTAACCGAAGCCGCCGATTTCCGCGGCTTGGTGGCTCGTGCCTGCAGCGCGTTGGACGCGGCGCTGGCCGACCGTCGCGTCCCATTGCCTACAATCGCTCACGTGGCGAGCGGCCAGAACGTCGGCGGGGCGCCGCTGATCCAAGTTGCGTTCTCGTACCAGACGCGAAGGATCGAATGGGAAGACTTCGATGACGCCTCGGTCGAGACGATCGAGGTGCCGATGGCCAGGGCGCGGTTCGCGCTCGAGATCCAGCTGCTCAGGACGGGCGAGCGGATCACCGGACAAGTCATCTACGATCCAGTCAGTATCAGCGCCGCCGCTGCCAGTGGCATTGCTGCGGCGTTTTCAGCGCTCCTTGAATTCGGGTTGAGCAATCTTTCGGCTGGCACTGCGCAGCTGCCGTTCTTGAATGAAAAGGCTCGTCACGTGCTGGTCCAGCGCGTACAGGACGCGCTCGCCGGTCCGGACCAGGTTGCATCGCTGGGCCATAGACTTCGGCAGCACCGAAGTGACTCCATCGCCATCGTTTACGAAGGCCGCGGCCTCACCTACGCCGACGTGCTCACGCGAGCAGCGGGACTCGCGAGCCGATTGCGGTCCTATTTGGACGATCGCAATGGCCGGATCGTCGTCTGCCTGCCAAGAAGTCCCGAGCAGGTGATCAGCCAACTTGCCGTCGCCATTGCGGGCGCCGCTTTCGTTGCGCTCGATGCCGCCTTGCCGCCTGCTCGCTTGCGCCGGATGGCATCCCAGGTCGAAGCCGTCGCCATCATCACCGATGGCGCGCATGCGGACGCGTTCGGCGCCGGGATACCGATCCTCGATATCGGCAGCGAACGGCCGTTGGCCGACGCTGTCGAACTTTTGGCTATCGCCGAAACGGTCGCCGCGAGCGACCCCGCTTATGTCGTATTCACCTCGGGATCCAGCGGCGAGCCCAAGGCTGTCGTGGTGCCGTATTGCGGCCTCGACAATCTCATCGCCTGGCACTGCGATAATTTCTCGCTGACGTCCGCGGACCGTTGCACACGGCTTGCCGGATGCGGGTTCGACGCTGCGATTTGGGAGACATGGCCGTGCCTTTGCGCTGGCGCCACGCTCGTGATCGCTGCGCAGGAGAATTTGCGGTCGCCCGATGCCATTCGGGATTGGCTCTCCGCAGAGCGGATCAGCGTCTCTTTTCTGCCGACGCCATTGGCCGAAAGCATGCTGGACCTTGATTGGTCCGCCGCGTCCCATTTGCGTTTGGTCCTGACTGGCGGTGACCGCCTCACCAGGCGGCCGACGCTCGGCGCGCCATTTCGCCTCGTCAACAATTACGGTCCGAGCGAGTGCAGCGTCGTCGCTACGTCGGGGCTGGTCACGCCGCGCGACCAATCCTCCGGCGTACCGGATATCGGGCGTCCGCTGCGCGGGCACGCGATGTTTGTCTTGGACGCGCAGGGACGGGTGCTTCCCACCGGTGCTGTCGGCGAGCTGGCGATCGGCGGCCGCGGACTTGCTGCGGGATATTACGGCAGACCGGATCTCACCGCGCAGGCGTTTCCCGAGCTCGAACTCATTCCCGGGAGCACGATCCGGGTGTATCGCACCGGCGACCTGTGCCGCGCCCGGTCGGATGGATGTTTCGAGTTTCTGGGGCGTACCGACCAGCAAATAAAGGTTCGCGGCCATCGGATAGAGCCCGGTGAAGTCGAGGCGGTGCTCGCCGCCGATGCGTCAGTGGGCGCCAGCGCGGCGGTGCCGGCAGCGGGCGGCCTGGCGGCTTTCGTGACGGCAAAGCCCGGAGCCGAAGTCGATGTCGAGGACGTGAGGCGCCGTGCGGCCCAGCTGCTGCCGTCCTACATGGTGCCGGCCACGATTACCGTCATTGCCCAATTGCCGTTGACCGCAAATGGCAAGATCGACCGCGCTGCCCTGATCCTGCGCGCAAGCAAGCCCAGAGCCGAAATCGCGAATGCCACGGCGGATTCGGATTTCAGCGGGAAGGCTGCCGACGTCATAGCCGCCGAGATGGCGAGTCTGCTCGGCGTATCGTCGGTGGACCCCAGCCGAAGCTTCTTTGAGCAGGGCGGAGATTCGCTGACCGCGATGAAGCTGCTGGCGAGGCTGGAGGCGCGCTTCATGCGCCGCTTCCCGCTGGCCAAGATCTTCGAGCACAGCACGGTCGAGAAGCTGTCGGCATTGGTCGCCGAACCGGGATCGTCGGCTCCGCCCGTCGCGCTCGTGCCTGATGCTTATCCCGACCAGGCTCCATTATCGCCGGCGCAGCTTGGAATCTACGCGATGCTGGCCGTCAACGGTGATCGCGTCAGATACAACGCCTTCGTCGCCTGGCGGATCCGCGGCGCCTTGGACGTCGCAGCGCTGACCAGGGCATTCCACGTGGTTGTTTGCCGTCACCAGGCGCTGCGCACCGTTTTCGAGGCGACTGCGAACGGCGACGTCGTCCAGCGGACGGTGCTCGCCCTTCATCCTCTGGTGCGTGTCGCGCAGATCGCGCCCGAGCAGGACGCGATCTCCAATTTCGTCAACACGGCTACGCTTCAGACATTCAACCTGCAACAGGGGCCCTTGATCGCGCTCGATGTCGCCAAGCTCGGTCCAGGCGATCATGTCGTCGTCATTACCGTTCACCATCTTGTCAGCGATGGTCAATCGATCGCCATCCTGCTGGCCGAGATCTCGCGATTGTACGATGGCGACGCGACGCGCTTGCCGCAACCGCCGCTCGGCCATCTGGCATATGCCCGTGCCGCCGTTTCCCGCTTGTCGATGTCACGGTCGAGGCGGCAAGAAGCCTATTGGCGCAGAGTGCTCCAAGACGCTCCGGCAGAAATCAACCTCAGTGTCGCACGTCTACGACCGAGAGAGCGCAGTTTCGAAGGACGATCTCATCGCTTCCAGCTGTCCGCGTCCACAGTAAGCCGACTGTCTGAACTCGGAGCAACTTGGGGCGCCACGCTTTATGCGACGTTGCTCGCCGGCTTCGTCCAGGCGCTGTCGCGCCTGGGAGCAGGAGACGATCTCGTCGTCGGCGTGCCGATGGCCGACCGGGCCGAAGCGGGCTTTGCGGACACGGTCGGTCTATTCGTGTCGCTCCTGCCGATCCGCTGTCGCGCGGCCGCGGATGGGGAGGCGGCGTCAAGCGTTATTCGGCGAACCGGCGAGAGGCTGCGAGGCGCACTGTCACACGCCGCGCTGCCTTTTGACCGACTGCTGCGTGCGGCAGGCATCGCCACGACTCTCGACGTGCCGCCGCTGTGTCAGGTCCTGTTCGTGATGCCGGATCAGCGCGCACTCGAGCTCCCGCTGATCGGCGCGGACGCCGCGCGACTGTATCCGACGCGTCTTTCCGTGAAGTTCGATCTCACCCTCGTTGCGCAGCTTACAAAAGAGGGCGGGCTTGACTGTGTGTTGGAATACTCAGTCGATCTCTACGACGAAACTGCCGCTCGAGCGGTGGCGGAAGCGACCGAGGCGATCTGGCGTGCGCTTGCGACCGACGCCTCCTGCTCCGCCGCAGACCTGCCGACGGTCTTGCCACAGACGCGCGATCGACTGCTCGGACCTTTGTCGAAGGGGACCGAACGGTACGCACCCGCGGTCGTCGTGTCGGCGGCGCTGCGGCGGTTTGAACACGAGCCGCGCCGTGCCGCAGTCACCGACAGGTCTGAGACGATCGATCGAGGCACGCTCGAAAGCAGGTCGCGGCGGCTTGCTGTGGCGCTGCTCCGTCGAGGCGTTCGCCGTGGCGATCGGATCGGTCTATGCCTGAGCCCCGGCGTCGATGTTGTGGTCGCCGTGCTCGCGACGTGGCGCGCCGGCGCGGCCTATGTGCCGCTCGACCCGAATGATCCCCCGCGCCGGCACGCCGACACTCTCGCCGATCTCAAGCCGCGATTGCTCCTGGTCGATGGTCAGACCGGTCGCAGGATGGAGAAAGTGTCGGTCCCCGCGTTCGATCTCGGCGTCCTGGAGACGGCAGGCGATGACGTGCACGATGCGCGGATCGACTGCGCCGAGCCGGGAGATCTCGCCTATGTCGTCATGACGTCGGGTTCGACCGGCCGTCCCAAGGGCGTCTTGATCGAGCATGGCAGCTTGGCATCGGTGGCCGCGGAACAGAACGAACGTTTCGCCGTGACGGCGGACAGCCGCATCCTTCAGTTCGTTTCGCTGAGCTTCGACGTGGCCGCTTGTGACATCGCCATGGGCCTGATGGCCGGTGCGGTACTGTGCGTCGTCGACCGCACTCTCGCGCCCGGCGGCAGCGCGCTTGCCGAATTGATGCGCCGCGAACGAATTACCCATGCACAGATTCCAGCGCCGGTGCTCGCCACGGTTCCGGAGGCCGACTTGCCCGACCTCGCAGTCCTGGTCTGTGGCGGCGACGTATGCGACCGCGATCTCGCTCAGCGTTGGTCGGCGCGGCGCCGCTTCTTCAATGCCTATGGTCCGACCGAGGCGACGGTTTGCGCCACTCTGCACGAATGGGAGGACATCGCCGCCGATCCACCCATTGGCCGGCCGCTCGCCCACGTGGATGCCTATGTGCTGGACGAGGCAGGACGTCTTCTGCCGATCGGAGTGCCGGGCGAGCTTTGCCTGGCCGGCCCCGGCCTCGCGCGTGGATACTGGAAACGTAAAGCGCTCACGACAGAGCGCTTTGTTGTTCACTCGATCGCCGGGCAGCCGCCGCGTCGAATGTATCGCACCGGCGATCTCGCGCTGTTCCAACAAGATGGCAAGCTCCGCTTCCTCGGGCGCCTCGACGGCCAAGTGAAGATCCGCGGACACCGAATCGAGACCGAAGAGGTTGCTGCGGCGGTGCGTCGGCACCCGATGGTGGCCCAAGCGGTCGTCGTTGCGCTGGGCGATCGTCCGGAACGGCGCGAGCTGGCGGCCTATGTCGTGCCGCGTCATTCGGCTCCGCTCGACGTGGCTGCCATATTGCGCGACTTGAGAGAGCTTTTGCCGCCGGCCATGCAGCCGAGCCATATTGTGTCGCTGTCGGCGCTTCCTCTGAACGCGAATGGGAAGATCGATGTTTGGAAGCTGCCGAAGCCGTATCCGCTTCAAAAGCAGGCAACGCACTCGCCTGAACATTCGAGCAAATATCCTGATGGTGCCAAGCCCGTCGACACAATACTTTCGATCTGGCGCGACATCCTTGCCTGTCCGGGTCTCGGACCGGATGACGACTTTTTTCGAAACGGCGGACAGTCCCTCCTCGCGTCGGTTGCGGTCGGCCGGATGTCTGCCGCGCTCGGCACCGAACTGAGCGTACGGTCGATCTTCGAACGGCCGACGGCCCGTACATTTGCGCGCGCGTTGCAGATCAGTGGCGCGCGGCCGCTGCAGCACGCAGGCAGCCAGACCGATGGTGCGAGGCCCGTCGCGGATGGGCCGGTCCGGCCCTCTCATGGCCAGGAAGAAATGTGGGCTATTCACGCCACCGGCCAGGCGGAAATGGCCTATGTGGTTCCTGCGGCTTTTACGATCGAGGGCGAGCTCGATTGCAGCGCGCTCCGCGCGGCGCTGGCCCTTGTCGTCGCGCGGCACGATGCGTTGCGCAGTCGACTTCGCGTCGCCGCTGGGCGCCTCACTGTCGCGATCGACGCCGCGCATGCGGTCGAGCTCGACCGCGCCGAGATGACCGACCGGGAAATCGGGCCGTGGCTAAAGGCCGAGATGCATCGGCCCTTCGACGTTGAATCAAGTCCGCTTTACCGGTTCAAGCTTCGGCGGCTCGGACCGCGCAGCCATGTGCTGCTGCTGGTTTTCCACCATCTTATTGTCGACGGCTGGTCGATGGGCATCTTGTTCCGCGAAATAACGGCCGCCTATAGTGGCTTCATCACCGGAAGACATCCGCAGTTCGAGGCTGCACCGAGCTATCGCGAGTTCGCCCGCGACCAGCGCTCTCGCCTCGACCATGCCGCGAAAGATCACATCGCATTCTGGCTGAAATACCTGTCGGGCAGCTCCGAGCAGCTGCTGCCCGAGCGTGGCGATTCGTCCGCGCGCGAGCCCCGCACGGGCGCCACCCTGCCGATCGCCATAGCGGCACCAACCTTGAAAGCGCTCACGACTCGGCTGCAACGACAGGGAACGCGGGCGACGACTTTTGTTGCGCTCGAGGCTTGTCTCGGCCTCGCCCTGGGACGTATCGCGGGCGGCCGGCGCGATCTCGTCGTCGCGACCGACGTTGCTAATCGTAGTCGCGCCGAGACGGAACGGTTGGTAGGCCTCGTCGTCAACCAGATTCCGTTGCGGATCCGCTTCTCGCCGATCGAGCCCATCAATTCCTTGTTGGCACGGCTTGATGGCGAACTGCGCGACGCCGTCGAACATGCGGAGCTGCCGTTCGGTCAGATTGTTCGCGCTCTCAATCCCGATCGACGCTTCGGACGCATGCCTCTGGTGCGGGCCAAGCTCGTCATGGAGCCGCGCGTAGCGCCGCTCAGCCTCGGCAGCGCCCGGCTTACCGAGCTCGCCGCCGAGAGCGGCGAGAGCAAGTTCGATCTGCTTGTCTCGCTTGCTGAGACGGAGTGCGATGGTCTGACGGGCCGAGTGGAATATCGTGCCGACCTTCTCGACGAGCGCACCGTTCGGGCCGTGTCGCTTGCCCTTGAAGCCGCAATGACTTCGGTTGCGGACGGCGCCATGAATGTCACCGCGGTCGAGCACGCCATCGATGCCGCGCTAGGCAACGCCTGCTACAGCGGCGCGGCACGGTTTGAGGCCGTCCGCAGCTCCCGCTTGGCCGCGCTTCGCGGTCGTCGCCGCCGTGCCGAGGTCATCCCTGATCGCACCGACGGCTCCACAAACTTCAACGACAGTGTGGGCAGCTCATGACTGGCACTCTTGAAAGCGATCGGACCAAAGGCGCGCTGCGCGGTCGTCGGCGTCCGGTGGCGATCGGAACCGACTTGGTGACAGCGCACAGGCCGAACGGCAAGGCGTTTGCCCCGGTTCGGATCGAGCCGACGCGGCCTGATCTCGATCTGTCCGCCTGGATCGCAAACAACCGAAGTGCCATTGAAGGCGACTTGCTGGCGCATGGAGCCGTGCTGTTCCGCGGCTTTGCTGTACGCAACGGCGAGGAGTTCTGGGCGGCGGTGGACGCGCAGGGCGTCGAGCTCATGCATTACGCGGAAGCCGCGACGCCCCGTACCGAGCTTGGCCGTCACCTTTACACATCGACCGAGTTTCCCGCCGATCAAACAATCGCCCTTCACAATGAGAACTCGTCGGCGGCGATATGGCCGATGAAGCTGTGGCTGTACTGCGAAACGCCTGCAGAGCGTGGAGGGGAGACGCCGCTTGCCGACGTGCGTCGCGTGCTCGCGCGCATTCCCGGCAGCGTACGCGAGACATTCGCCCGAAAAGGCTGGGCGGTCGTACGCAACTTCCGTGACGGACTCGGCCTGTCGTGGCGTGCGGCATTTCGAACCGACGAGCCTCGGGAAGTGGAACGGTACTGCGCGCTCAATCAGACCGAATGGGAATGGCGCGGCGCCGATTGCCTGCGAACCATCCAGCGTCGTCCCGCCATTCGCACCCATCCGACCACCGGCGAGGCCGTTTGGTTCAACCATATGGCGTTCTGGCACCCGTTCAGCCTCGATCCCGTCATGCGGCGAACGCTCGAGATGGAATTCGAGCCGCTTGAGCTGCCCTACGGCACTTTCTATGGCGATTTGTCGACGATTCCAGATGAAGTCGTCGCCGAAGTTTGCAGCGCATATCAATCTGAAACGATCACCTTCCCGTGGCAGGCTGGAGACGTCGTCCTTGTCGACAACATGCTCGTTGCACATGGGCGCCTGCCGTTCACAGGCAAGCGGCGCGTGCTGGTCATGATGGGACAGCCGTCGAGCCCAGTTGCCAGCAACCGTGTAGAGAGCCCGACATAGTCATGGACGCCGTAACCAAAATTCAAGGCTACCTGGCGTCGCCGCAACAGCGAACGATTTGGCTGCGGATGCGCGACATGCCGCCCGAGCGCTTCACAGTTTCGGTTGTCGCTCTGGTGGATGGCGCGCTCGAACTCAATGCAGTGCGCCGCGCGCATGCGGCGCTGTCGGCGACCTATGAAATCCTGCGCACACGTTTCTTTGCCGAACCTGGGATGACATTCCCGTTGCAGGTTATCGATCATCAGTCCGACGGCAATACCATCGAGATTCGGGTCGCGATCGAGAAGGACAGCAAGCTCGTCATCCGGGCGCTTGCCGATGAGGCTCGCAGGCGAACATTCCAGCCTTCGGAGGGCGCTCTGCACTGGACCTGCCTCGTCAGGCTCGCGCCAGACCGGCACGTCGTGGCAACCGCGCAGTCCGCGCTGATTGCGGATACCACGGGCGCCCTGGTGTTTGTTGACCAGCTCGTTCGCATGTCGCGAGGAGCGCCGGCAGGTGAGCAAGAGGAAGCGGTGCAATATGTCGACTTGGCGCAGTGGTACAACGACGTGCTTTCGAACGAAGAGGGTGCTGCCGGTCGTGCGTTTTGGGCCGCTATCAAATGGCTGCCGACGACAAGGCGGCGCAGCTTGCCCGACGCGGCGCCTGCAAGCCAAGTCGTTCGGCGTGAGGTCGGTCTCGCCGCCGCGCTCGTACGCTTGGTCGACGAGCTTGCGGGCAAGCTCGGCGTGCAACGTCAGGCCGTCATACTCGCGGCGTGGTCGATCCTGCTGGCTCGGTTGACGGGAGCCAAGGAGATCCCGATCGCGTGCCTTCTGAATGGCCGTACCGACGATGCTCTGCTGCACCTTCCGGGTCGTCTGGAGCGCGATGTCCCCATCATCATCGAGGTGCCGCCTGATCAGACCGCCGAGGAGCTCGTGCTGGCACTGAATGAAAGAATGAGCACGGCCACGCGCTGGCAGGAATGTTTTGCCTGGGAGCATGTCGGTGCAACGAAGTCGGCCCCCGCACACCGGGCTGCTTTCGCGTTCGCTTGGCGCGAGCGTCCGGGAAATACAGAGATCAGGCCCTGCCTGATCGAAGACGCATCGATGGATTTCGAGCTGCGGCTGGTCGGCGAAGACGATGTGAACGGCTTTGGCGTTGCCATCGAGCACGGCCATCGCGTCGATTCGGCGCCATGGCCCCGCGACATTGATCAGCCTCTCGCCGCGCTGCTCGCCGACATGTCCATTCGATCGAGCTTGCCGATCGGCGAACTCGCGCTCCTCGATACTGCCGATGTCCGGCAGTCTGATCTTTGCATCGCGGGACCGGGCATCGATTTCGACGCGCCTTCGTCGTTTGGCGAACTGGTGTTCGAGCGCCTGGCTCGCCATGCGACGGCGACTGCGTTGATATGTGAAGATCGGGCCTTCACCTACGCCGAGCTTGATCGGCGGGCCCGAAGTTTAGCCTGGCATGTCCAACAGAGGGCCGTTGGCAAAGGCAGCGTGATCGCCCTGTTCCTGCCGCGGTCCCCTGAATATGTCGTTGCGGCGCTCGCCGTTCTCGCCGTCGGCGGCATTTTCCTGCCGCTCGATCCCGGCTTTCCGGATCGGCGTCTCAACGACATCGCGGCCGACGCACGCCCGGCGGCGATCATAACCACCGAAAGCTTACGGCTAAGGGCGGGCGCGCTTGGCATCCCACAAATAGTGTTGGTCGATCTCGATCGTGCGGACGAGCAGACGGTGCTGCCGGTCGCAACAGCTCCCGATGCGCCGGCCTATTTGATGTACACGTCGGGCTCGACGGGGCGCCCCAAGGGCGTCGTCGTCCCCCACCGGGCGCTCAGAAATTTCCTGCTGTGGAGTGCCATGGAGATGCCGCTCGGTCATGCAGACCGGGTGCTGTTTCGCGCCGCCATCAGCTTCGATGCGGCGATCTGGGAGATGTTCGCACCGTTGCTTGACGGGGCCGCGGTCGTGGTCGTGCCCGGGACTGGCGCCGGCACCACCGACGAGATCGGCCGGCTGCTTCGCCAGGCGAACATTTCGGTTCTTAAGACAACACCATCGCTGCTCGGCGCGCTGCTCGACGCCGATACCATCCAACCGGCCGCCGCTTTGCGGCTCGTGCTTTGCGGAGCCGAGACGCTCGTGCCGGCGCTCGCCGATCGCTTCTATGCGACTGGAACGGTGGCCAAGCTCTTCAACATGTACGGGCCGACCGAGGCGTGCATCGACGTGGCTTTCCGACCCGTCGGCGCCGGCGAAGCCGGGCGCAGCGTGCCGATCGGCCGACCGATAGCAAATGTCAGGATGTACGTTTTCGATCAGCGAATGCGCCCACTGCCGCGCGGGTTCGCCGGCGAACTATGCATTGGGGGACTCAACCTCGCTCTTGGCTACCACCAATCACCGGAAGCTGACAGACGGGCTTTTGTCGCCGATCCGTTTTGTCCGGGCGAACGGCTGTTTCGCTCGGGCGATCTGGCGCGTCTCAACCTCTCCGGAGAGATCGAGTTTCTGGGGCGCTCCGATCATCAGGTGAAGGTTCGCGGGGCGCGCGTCGAACTGGAAGAGGTTGAGATCGCGCTCGCAACCCATCCCGGCGTCGGACGATGCGCGGCAAGGGTCGTGACGCGGGGCGGCTCGGAGCAACTGGTGGCCTATGTGGCCGCGACGAGCGGCTCGGCCAAACCCGACGTTCAGGATCTGCGCGCCTTCGTCGCCGCGCGCCTGCCCGACTATATGGTTCCCGCGCTGTTCGTTCTGCTGGATGCCATTCCGCTCAATACCAGCGGCAAAGTCGACCGAATGGCTCTACCCGATCCCATGATTGCAAGCGGGGATCGCACCAAATACGTTGCGCCTCGCAATTCCACGGAAGCGAAACTTGCCGCCATCTGGGCCCGCGTCCTGCGGATCGACAAGGTTGGGATCGAAGATGACTTCTTCGATCTCGGAGGAGACTCGATCCTGAGCGTCCAGGTCGTCGCGCAGGCGGCGCAAGACGGCTTGACTGTCACTGTCCGCCAGTTGTTTGACCGCCGAACGATTGCTGCGATCGTCGACGCGCTTGGAGTTGCTCCGAAAGTCGTCGCCGAGCAGGGGCTGGTGCTCGGCCCGATGCCGCTGATGCCCGTGCAGAAACGCTTTCTGGCACGGGAGATCCCGGACGTCCATCACTTCAATCAGTCGATGCTGTTCGAACTCGAGGAGAACGCCGATATCGACGCGATAAAGCGCGCCATGCCGATACTTCTCGATCACCACGATGCGCTGCGCATCCGGCTCAAGCGCGACTCGAATAGCTGGCATCAAGAGATCGTCGCCCCCGAGGATGTCGATATTCTAGCCGTTTGTGATCTTTCGCAGGTGGAAGATGCCGGACAAAGGCGCGCGCGTCTTGAAGCGATCGCACAAGAGGCGCAGAGCTCGCTCGATCTCGAAGCCGGACCGATCATCCGCGCCATCGTTTTCCGGCAGCCCCGCGGCGAAGTGTGGCGCATGTTGTTCGTATGCCATCACATGGGGATCGACGGGGTGTCCTGGCGCGTGTTCCTGGAGGACTTCAGTGCGATCTATTGCGCATTGAAGGCCAAGGATCAGCCTCGTCTGCCGCCCAAGACGACTTCGTTCGCCGAATGGGCGCGTCGTATCGAGGAGATTGGCCGGCGACATCTTGTTCGGTCACAGGCTTCTTACTGGCTCAATGAAGCGCGCTTGACCGTGCCCGCGCTGCCGCTGGATTCGCCGAAGAGTGCGGCCGCCGACACGATCGCCGAAACATCCAGCTTCACGGTTCGGCTCGACGAGATCGACACGCGCACCTTGCTGCAGGTGCTGCCTCGTACGTTCGGAACGCAGATCAACGACGTGCTTCTCACCGCGCTGGTGGGCGCGATCGAGGCCTGGACCGGACAGGCGACGCTCGTTGCCGATGTCGACGCACACGGTCGTGAGGAGCTGTTCGAAGACGTAAACCTTTCGCGCACGATTGGCTGGTTCACAACCGTCTATCCGCTGTTCCTGAAAACGGAGCCGGGTGAAGCCCCGCTCACCCGTCTGCGTTCGGTGAGCGACCAGCTCAAGAAAGTGCCAGACCGTGGAATCAGCTACGGCATCCTGCGCTACGGTGACGCCAGCCCTGATCTCGCGGCCCAGCTCGCCGCCGTACCGCCGGCGCAGATCAGCTTTAACTATCTCGGACAGTTGGATCAGGTGATCTCGCTGCCGCCGTTGCTCGGCTGGGCGTCTGAAGCCTGCGGGCATACGCAATGTCCGCAGGCGGTGCTTCAGCACGTCATCGAGCTCAATGCATTCGTGGTGGCGAGTCGGTTTGAAATGCAGTGGACGCACGGCCGGTCGCTGTTGCCGGCGACCGTCGAAACCATTGCTAATCGCTACATCGCAGAACTTGTTGCGCTCATTCGAGATGCACAGCGAGCGTCGAGCGGGACGCCGTCGTAGGTCGGGTGCGATCCGGCTCCGGGAGTCGCCATGTCGATCGCGAGCAACAAAGAGGATGCCGACACTGCCTTGACCGGATCGAGGCGTCCCATGGCGCAATGGGACAAGCGAGCCATGGTTCGCTCGCAGGCCCGTCACTACGGCCGACACGACATGGACGGGCATTTTTTCAAACCTTCGCTGATCGGCCCGCTGTCCGCCCCCGAGCTCGCGCATCTCGAATCGGAGGCCCGTCGCAACATCGAGATTCTGCACCTCAGCCGCTATCTCCATGGCGTCGAACAGATTGAGACGCTTTTAGTCAACCCGGCGCTGCTCGAACTCATCAAGCTGGATCTGCCCCGACTGGTGCGTTTGGACGCATACAAGATCTACACCGATGAGGGCTACCACGCGCTGATGTCTGCGGAGTTGATGCACGAAGTCTCGTCGCGTCATGGCCTCGATCGAATTAAGCCGGAATTTCCTACTGCGCTGCGACGGGTACTTGAATGCATCGCGAAACTTCCCGACGGGCCGCGGAGCTTGGCGCTCGTGACTGCCGCCAGCCTCAACGAAACGCTGATTTCGGCTAATCTCGCCCAGGCTGATGATCCGAGCCTGGTCCCCGCTGTCCGAGAGATGATCCTCCAGCATCGGATCGATGAGAGCAAGCACCACGGCTATTTCCTGACGGTGTTTCCCGAGGTCTGGCGGAAATGGCCCGAGGAGGACCGTCGGATAGTTGCTCCTCTTATTGCATGGTTTCTCGTGACATTGTTGTCGACCGATTTGGAGCCGATTGCGCGAGACCTTGAAATGCTCGGACTCAAATCCGAGGCGGCAATTGCCTCCGCGGCCTACCGAGAGCGGTTGACGACAGAGGAGCTGCTGCAAGCGGGGTGCGGATCGTTGGCGATGCTCCGTCGTTGCGGATTGATGGATTGTGCAGCCGTTCGGCAGGGGTTCACGGCAGAAGGTTTTGATCTGTGACGCTACGGAGCCCTCTTGTTGATTCGGGCCTTCGTTGCGGAGGCGGCGTGCGGTCATGCGCCGACAGGATCGCTGGGAGCATTTCATGAAGACCGAAGCTCTGGTGGCGATGGCACCCGGTATCGTTCCAGAAGTGCACGAGGTGGAGCTCGATGAGCCGCGCGACGGAGAAGTACTGGTCGAGGTCGGCGCCTGTGCCATCGGTCCTGCCGACCGGCTCACTTGGTCCGGTCGCGATCCGGATGGCTTGTTTCCGTTCGTCCCGGGCTACGAGGCGGCGGGCCGCGTCTTGGCCATCGGACCGGGCGTCGCCTCCTTGAAACGCGGCGATACGGTGATCCCGCTCGTCGTCCCCGAATGCGGGCGATGTTCATACTGTCTTTCTGGCCGAACGAATTTGTGCCAGGCGCTGCGTAAGACCCAGGGGCGTGGTGTCATGCCCGACGGTCGAGCGCGTCTGAGCCTCCGCGGCGAGCCGTTATTCCATTACATGGGAGTCTCAGCTCTGGCGCGACATCTCGTAATCCCGGAGGTCGCGGCAGCGCGCATCGACAGCGAAGCGCCATCGGCTGAACTGGCGTTGCTCTGCGGACCGGTCGCGACCGGAATGGGTGCGGTATTCAACGTGGCGCGCGTCGAACCGGGGGAGTCCGTTGCGGTCTTCGGTTTGGGCCCGATCGGCCTAGCCGTTGTCCGTGCCGCTGCCCTCGCCGGCGCGGAACGGATCGTCGCGGTGGAGCCCAGCAACTCGAAGCGATGCCTGGCCCAAAAGTTCGGAGCGACGCACACGATCCTTCCAGCTGAGCTCGGCACCTCACCGTTGGAGACCCTTACGGCTCTGGCGGGAGACGTTGACGTCGCATTCGAATGCGCCGGAGACGCCGCTGCAATGCAGGTCGCAATCGAATGTACACGCAAGGGCTGGGGCCGAACGATCATTCTTGGGGTCGTCGGCGCCAATGAGCGCCTGGCAATCCATCCCGCACATTTCGTGCTCGGCAGGCAGGTGACGGGGTGTGCGTACGGCGGTATCCGCGGCCGCAGCGAACTCGGGAAATATCTCGACCTTTATCGGAACGGCCGCATGCCGGTCGCGCCCATGATCACCGCACATGCCACGCTCGGCGAGGCTGGCGCCATCCTCGCGCGGGACACGGACTGCAATGTCGTGCGAACGGTCATCACATTTTGATGCGGATAGCTACCCATCCATCGGCAGGAGGGAGTCAAAGCCATGCATCTGCTTACGCTTCGCGATCTGGACGCAGGCCAACTCGCTGGTCTGGTCGAAATGGGACTTCGGTTCGCCCAGGGCGAGCCGCCAGACGGCAAACGCCTCGCCGGCCGGAGCGTCGGTCTGCTGTTCCGCGGCTCCTCGACGCGCACGCGCACGTCCTTTATGGTTGCCGCGCAAAAGCTTGGCGCCTCGATAATCTGTTACGGGCCGACCGACCTGCAACTCGCGACAGGCGAGACCCCGGAGGATACCGGCCGCGTGCTCTCGCAATATCTGGACGTGCTCGTCGTCCGAACGAACGGCACCGATGAAGAAATGTGCGGGCTCGCGCGCCAGGACCGGATGAGCGTGATCAACGCCATGAGCGCATCGGAGCATCCGACCCAGGCGATCGGCGATCTCATCACCATGAAGGAAGCGGCCGGGTCGTTCGAGCATCGGCACGTGCTCTACCTGGGCGAAGGCAACAATACTGCTGCAGCCCTGGCATTCGCCGTTGCCATGATGCCGCGCATGAAGCTGACGCTCATGACACCGCAGCATTACGGCCTCGCCCCGACCATCCTCGATGAGGCGCAACAGCGCGCACTTGCGACGGGATCGGAGATCATCGAGCACCACGACATGGCGCGTTTGCCTGCATCCGCCGACTTCGTCTACACGACGCGGTGGCAGACCATGGGCGTCGCACACAACGAGACGGACTGGATCGAGCATTTCCGTCCTTTCAAGGTCACCCGCGACGTCATGAACCGGGTCGACAACGGACGAACGGTGTTCATGCACGATCTCCCCGCCGTTCGCGGACAGGACTGCGACGACGACGTTCTGGACGGACCGCGTAGCGTGGCTTTTCGCCAAGCAAAGCACAAAATGACCGCCGCGATCGCCGTGCTCGATTATGTGACCTCGACGTCGCTCTCCTGACGGGTATCATGCCTCTACCGTGCTTTGCTGTGCCTGAAGCAGAGCGCTGGCTGCGGGTTGTCGGCGTTGGATCGGATCCGCAGTGGACCATCATCTGCTTCCCTTATGCGGGCAGCGGCGGGTCCGTATTCGGCGCGTGGAGCCGTTGTGTGCCTGGCGGGCTTTCTGTGCTGGCCGTGCAACTTCCGGGTCGGGAAGACCGGCTGGCCGAACCGGCGATCGTTAACGGCCTCGATCTCGACCGTCGGCTCATACCATTGCTGGCGCCATTGTTGAACGGCCGGGTCGCTTTTTTTGGCCACAGCCTTGGAGCCCTGATCGCATTTCGGCTTGCCCATCGCCTCGAGCGGGTTCATAGATTGCAGATTCAACATCTATTCGTATCGGCACGTCGGGCGCCGCGGATCGAAAGCCCGGCCTCGCGGTTGTTTGGGCTCGAGCACCGCGCCTTCGTCACACGCTTGGGCGAGCTTGGAGGTTTGCCCAAGGCGGTGCTCGACTCGCCTGAGCTGATGGATGTGGTGCTTCCGGCCCTGCGGGGCGACTTGATGTTGAGCCGGCAACTCGAGCGCGACGGTCTCGCCGCCGCCGAACCGTTCGCCATCTCTGCGCCGATCACCGGATTCGCCGGGCTCGTCGACGTGTCGGTACCTGGAGAATACGTTCGAGCGTGGGCCGCGCATACCCGGTCTGGCTTCCGCTTACACCATATCGAAGGCGACCATTTTTTTCTCAGGCGTCGCGGGCAGCTGTTGCTGGAACTGATGCGTCACGAGCTGACGGCAAAGAATGGTCGGCGAGCTGCGTGACGCCGGATGCTGGAACAATAATGTCGGCGCAACACTCAATCCGTCGCGCTCGCTTTCGAGAGCAGGCTCGAGTTCAACGACCCGTCCACACCACTCTTTCGATAAAGCATCCTTGTCTGCCGGCCTGGCAGCGTCAGCCGCACCAGTGGCATGGTGAGAGCCGTACTGACTACTCCCATGAGAACAAGTGCGGAGAAGACGCTCACTGAGATAATTCCGCCATCCAGCAGGATGGTCAGCACGACGACTTCCATCAACCCCTTGGTCTGCAGCAAACCGCCTAGGCTGACGCCAGTGGCCCATGACTCGCCGACCATGCGTGCGGCCAATGTCGTGGCGCCAATTTTGCCAACCACGGCCGCGGCGGTGGCCAGAATAAAGATCTCCAGAAAATTCGCGGCCGCGAAATCAATGTGGCTGCGCAGGCCGGTGATGAGAAAAAAGAACGGCATTAACAAACTGATAGTCACGACCTGCAGCTGGTTTACGATGGCTTCACGAAGTTCGCGCGGCGTTATTGCTCCAGCAACAAATGCACCTAACACGTAATGTAGCCCAAGCATTTGCGTGAGCAGCGCAGAGCTGATGGCCATGGCATACACCAGGACAATAGCGCCTTCGCTAATTGCCCCACTCGTCTGCCCCACGACAGCGCGACGCAGCAATGGCCGTACGATGCCGACCATCAGTACCAGATACAGCGGCAGCGCCAGCAAGTTTGCCACTGAAGGCACTTGTTCCGCCGCCGGCCGGTTGTGGGTCATCCATAACAGGCCCAAAAAAATCCAAAGCGTCCCATCACTCAGACCGGCGATTCCCAAGGCAATCTCTCCGATACGAGTACGGAGCAAATCCATTTCATAAAGAATGGCTCCAAGAACGGGCACCGCGGTCACCCCGGTGCAAATGCCGATAGCTTCGGCGAACTCGACGGGCGTGACGTCGACGCCGAGCTGTTCAGGCCAGCGTGCCGCGATCCAAAGTCCGACTAAAAATCCCAATGCGGTCGGCACCCCGAGGCTCGCCGCTGCGAGAACCCCGAAGGAGCGCGTGTTGTTGCGGATATTGTCAAGCTTGAGGTGAAGACCGGTAGTCAGACCGAAAAACAGTACCGCTACGGCTGCAATGCCAGACATCCGCTCCAAAGCCTGATGATTGAAGACCATTTCAAAATAGGTCGGCGCAAACCGCCCGAACAGCGAGGGGCCCAGAGCGATGCCGGTCGCGATCTGAACAACGACCAACGGTATCGAGGTGCGTAAGCGCCCACAGCGCAGCACCGCCAAGGGGAGAATGACGACGACGAGTGCCTGGAATAGAAAGCTGAGATCAGAACTCATCGACCCTCCGGCCCTGGGTCCGCGAAATCGGGCAACCAAAAACGTTCAACTGCTGGACCGTGCCGGATAAGATAGACGTATTACAACTCCGAATTTTCGTAGGTGTCGCAAATGCCTGGGAAGAGGCCGGTGATCTTCCGATGTGCGATCACGCATCGTTTCTGGCCGCCTGTCGCTCAGTCTGGCGACTTCCGGCAGCGGCCATTTTGAAATCGGGATGACTGCGCCGTGTTGGCTAAGCAGTCGCTCGCACCTGCACAGGTTGCGTCAGCCGAACTGCAGCCGCCGAAGCCGCAAGGCTGAGCGCGATCAAGACGAGGATGCCAGCGACTCCCGTCGATGCTGCCATCAAGCTCGCGCCGAATGGCAGGCTGACCTGACCGATCCGATTGCCCATGATGCGCAGAGAATTGGCTGTAGCGCGCGCGTTCGCCGGCGTCCGAGCAACCACCATGGTGATACTGAGCGTCATCGCGGCACCGAGCGCAAATCCCATGATCGCCATGGCGATGTACATCGCCCACAGCGGCATTGGCGCGGCGATTGCGGCGAAAGACAGGGCGGCAGCAAACGTGCAGCACACCATCAACGGATCGTGGCCGAATGCGGTCACGAAGCGAGCGTAAACCAGCCGTGAGGCAATGGCAAAACCGGCGCGCACTATTAGCAGGGTGCTGATCGCATCGACTGGGATGGTCCGCTCCGCACCGAGAATCGGAAAGTAGATGATGATGAGGTCTTGCGCGGTGATGATGCAAATGCCGGCGACTATGACGGCATTCAGCCCGGGCAAGCTGAGGAGCGATTTGAGCGGCACCTTATCTCGCACTTCAGAGTTCCGCGCCGTCTGGTGCTTGGGCCTGATCGTGAGCGCGATCAGGAATGCGGCTACGGCAGCGATTAGGCTGACGACAAACAGTGCCTTGGTTGGCGGCAGCTTCGCTGATCCGCCCACCCAGCCAACCATCAACGGTCCAAGCGCCTGGCCGATGGACGCAGCAACCAGATAATTGCCGAAGACATGATCCAACCATTCTCGGCTGGCAACGCGCACACACAGCATCTGCTGCGCCGCCATCATCAATAGCTGTCCGACACCGAGCAGGGCGGTCCACGCGACCAGACCGATCGGCGACGGGTATAGCACAAATCCGCAACAGGCAACGGCGAGCACACCAGAACCGATCCACGCCGCCACTGCGTCGTTGCCGCGATCAATGAAACGCCCGACCCAAACCGCAAGAAACACCGGCAATAATGCAAACGTCGCGGCGATTGCTCCGAGCAAGATGACAGATAGGTGGAGCTCCAGCGCGCGATACGAGGTCATCAGCCGGGCGAGCGTGATCACGATCTGGAACAGCACCGAATTGATGAGTAGCGGAACTAAAAGCCGATAATCGATGATCGCCGCCGAGTAGCCGGCGAAGGTGCGTTGGGCGGCGGAGCTGATCTTTGCAAATCGCCGACGGAAGCTCATGTTCGCGCCTGATGTTTAGAAACACGTGGGCCCAAGGCGTAGACGCTGAGATGTCCTAGAAACGCGGCTCTCGCCGCTGCCGCGCGGCGAGCTGCGGGGTGAACGGTCCCCGTCGGCTCGCAAAATCCGGCGCAATACGGCTTCGGGTCACATTGGTCACCGCGCAAGAGCCAAGGATGCCGGGACTGACGAGGACGCGGCCGCGCGCAACAGTAGCGCGCTTTTCTTCGCAGCACAACCCCGCCCGCGTCGGCCCCGGTGTAGGCCCACGGTGTGGCCTCGCTTGCGCAGAGCGTCGGCGGTCGCGGCGCCATACCGCTGGTCGAGCGTCAGCTTCCCCGGCGACGCATCGCGCGGAAAATCGGATCGCGGAAAATGATCGCTGTGAAAGTTGGGGGCGTCCCAGGCTTCCTGAAGATCCATGGCAAACCCGAGATGATGGAGAAGAAACTGTGCGCTCCACTGATCCTGGTAGTCGGCACCGCGAGTCCCGAACGCGATGGCGTGACCTTCATTGAGCGCAATCGTCGGCGACAAGGTGGTTCGCGGGCGCGTTCGCGGCACCAGGCTCGACATCAGACCCTCTTGCAACCAGAACATCTGTGCGCGGGTATTGAGCGAGAAACCAAGCTCGGGAATCGCCGGAGAACCCCAGAACCATCCACCGGAAGGCGTCGCCGCAACCACATTGCCCCAGCGGTCGATCACATCCAGGTGACATGTGTCCCCTGCTCCCGGCTCGCCGAACGGAACGGCGGAAACGAGCGGCGGCAGCTGTTCGCCGAGACCTCCTGAAACGTTGAAAGCGTAGCGGGGCAAGCGCGGCGCGCGATTACAGATGCTTCCAGGCCGAAGTTCCAGCGACGCGTCGGACCCAATAAGACGCCTTCGATCGGCGATGTAATCAGCCGCCAGGAGCGCTGGGACCAAGGCTTCATCGTGCTCTGCATCTCCGCACCACGCCTCGCGATCCGCATAGGCGAGCTTAAAAGCCTCAACAAGCGCGTGGATGTATTCGGCTTCGAACGGATTGAGGGCGAAAAGATCGAGGCCGCTCACAAGCGCAAGAAACTGCAAGAAAGCAGGACCCTGCGTCCAAAGACCGGGCTTGAACACGCGAAAGCCGCGAAAGTCTACCGAAACGGGCTCTTCGTAAGTGGCGTGCCAGGAGCTCAGATCTTCTAAATCCAGCAATCCGATGTGCGCCGCGCCGCTTGCATCCCAGACGGCGGTTTGGGCGCAGAACTTGCAGATTTGCTCCGCCACGAACCCTTCGTAAAATGCCTTGCGCGCCTTTTCGATTTGCCGGGTCCGTTCAGCGCCGGCGCTGGTCGCTTCATGCAATATTCTTTGGTAAGTCTCAGCCAACTCGGGATTGCGGAAAAGGTCGCCGGCGTCGGGTGTGCAATTTCCCGGGAGGTAAATTCGTGCGGAGGAAGTCCAATGGTCCCTGAACAGAGCCGCAGCCTTGTCGATGCGTAGCCTCGCTTCGGTCAGGAGTGGAATGCCTTTGGCCGCATATGCGATGGCGGGCTCGAGCACTGTTTCGAGCGGCAGCGTTCCATAGTCTCGGAACATCAACATCCAGCCGTCAAACGCGCCCGGCACGACCGCAGGCAACAGCCCATTGGCCGGGATGAGATCCAAACCGAGAGACCTGAAATGAGCAATCGTCGCTCTTGCCGGCGCGACACCTTGGCCGCACACGACCCTTGGAGCCGACGCGCCGGCCGGCCGAATAAGTATCACCACTTCGCCGCCAAGGCTGTTCTGATGAGGCTCGGCGACATGGAGAGTAAATGCCATGGCGACTGCCGCATCAAACGCATTACCGCCTCGCTCCAGGATGCTCATCCCCACCTGGGTGGCGATCCAGTGAGTTGAGGAAGCCGCGCCGAGCGTGCCGGAAACTTCCTGACGCGTTGAATACTTGTTTTGTTGCACTAGTCGTCTCCACAGTCATGGCAGTGATGTCTGACGATTGTAGCGGGGGTGCGTAACTCTCGGCTCTATTTCTCCGTTGCCTTGAGCAAGGTGTTGTACGACGGGTGCCAACTTGATGTTCGGATTATGCAAGTTGGTTTTGTGAGCGCGGCGATCAGTCGATTGGTCGATCCTTGAACCTAAAGCGGATTTCCGGTGCAGAACGAAATCGATCAGTTTGAAGATGGGTAACTGCGCCGAAGGATCGTCGGCAAGAAGGCTTGCGTACGTTATCAATCCACGGCTTCTTGTTTGCGTTCTCTGCTCGGAATGACGGGTTCTGTGGAGCTCGTCTCCAGCGCGCACTTGACAGTTTGCCTCGCGTATATCTCGGTGGAATCAAGGACTGGAAGACCGAGTTTGCCAAGATCATCGGCACACGCCGAAAGCTCGGTGCAGGCCAGCAAAATGCCGTCTGTCAGGTGTCTGTGGTTCGATATGCCCTGCACAATGGGCTTTATGACACTTTCAGGAACGCGCTGGTTCGCTGTTATCAGATCTATCGCTTCATACACGTGTTGATAAATCGGTTCTGGGAGGGAGACGCACCGTGGAAGCAGCCGGCTGTACAAGCGCATCGCCACCGTAACCCGAGCACCCAGAACGATCGGCGCTGCCAATCCGAGCGCCCGCAGATCCTGCGAAACAGCGTCCAGCATGCTCAACCACGGGATCGCAATTTGCGGCGATACCTCGTCGTAAAAGACGTGAACCGAATTGCAGGGCAGCGTAACAAAATCAGCGCCGATGGCGCTCAGCTGATTTATTGCTGCCACTATGCCCGGAACCGGGTTCGCCCCGCCCTTGAAGAAAAACGGACCGCGCGGTGGGATGTCCACGTTGTTGTCTACGAAGATCCGCAGATGCTCGGCTTCGGTCTTCGCCGGCGTCAATTCGACGAGCCGTTGGAAAAACTTTGCTGTGGCGACGGGCCCCATGCCGCCGAGCACACCGACTATCCTTTTTCGACGTTGCTTCATGGGTGGAGTACCTGCGCCAGATTCGCGATCGATGGACGGGGCTGTGCCGACGGGCGTCGCGAAACTCTCTGTCTATTTCGCGGCTACCTCGAGCAACGTGTTGTAGATCCACTCGGTGCCTTGACCGAGTGCCTCCATGGCGATCTTTTCGTCCGGACCATGCATCCGGCTGAGAACGTCGTCATCGATCGGATATGGATATACGCCGTAGACCGGAACGTTCCGTTCGCGCCATGCCGTTGCATCGGTGCCGGCCTCGAACATGGTAGGAACGATCGTTGATTCCGGCCAAACGCGTTTTGCATTGCTGCGCAACGCATTGTAGAGGGGCGTGTCAACCGGCGATTCCGGAAGCTGCGTGCGCATCAGGTAATGGGATGCCGCCTCTTCCTGACTCATCGGCGTGACAATACGGATCTCGATGCGCGGATCGTCAATGATCAATTTGATCTGCTGGATTACGTCCTCAATCCTGGTGCCTGGCAGGAGCCGGGTGTTCACCATCGCTTTCGCCTCGGACGGGATGACGTTTGGCTTGCTCCCCGATTCCAGAACCGTCACCATCATCGTGTCGCGCAACATCGCGTTGAGCAGCAGCCCGCCCCTGATCGTGCCGTCGGTCAATCCCCGGCAAGCCGTCTCGCGAGCGTCTTCATCTTCTGCATCCAGCAGCGCTCTGATGTCCGCCGCCATCCTGTCGGAACTGATGGGGAGAAGAGCCTTGAAATACGTTGCTGCAGCACGCACCAACTTTATTCTTGGATTGTGCGCGTTGAGCCTTGAGAGCGCGGCGATCAGCCGACCGGTCGCCATTTCATCAACGGGAAACGGCCGAGACGAATGACCGGCGGGGCCCGTCGTCGTCAGCGCCAGGGTGATCGAGAGCTTGTCGGCGACGGTAATATTCACTTGCCGGACCTTGCAGTCGAGGTCGGTAAAGATGTAACCGCCTTCGTTCAGCGCGAATTCGGCGTCCATGCTGTCCCAATGGTCTTTGGCGAGCCATGTGGTATTGAATGCGCCCTGTTCCTCGTCGGCCTCGGCAAGCAAGATCACGTCGCGTGCCAAAGGTACTTTCTGCTCGGCGAGCATCATTACGGCTCGCGCGAACACCGCCAGGCCGCCTTTGAAATCGAGGGCACCGCGCCCATAGATGAAGCCGTCCTTTTCGACGCCCAGAAAGGGCGCCACAGTCCACCGTTGCCGTTCGACCGGCACCACGTCAGCGTGCGCCGCAAGCAAGATCGGCCTCTTCGATCCATCGCCGCGCAGTCGCGCGAAAAAATGAGCGGCTTTGTCGTTTGGCGCGGTCACGATCTCCACTTCGGCGCCAAGCGGTTTGAATTGCGCCTCCAGAAAACGCGCAAGTGCCCGGGTATCGCCGGGCGGATTGGATGTGTCGTATGTGATCAGGCTTTTGAGAAGCGCGCCTGTCCTTCGGTCCGGCTTCTGCAGGGAACTTCGGCTACTCATGGTCGACTCCGTTTCGAGACGACGCCGACCTCGAGGGAAGCCGGGCACGGCGATTGCACGGACGAACGCGCCCTTCGATTTGCGTGCTCAGGCAAACAATTGCGCGCCCACAGGCGGCAACCTAAAAAGGAATTTGATATGCTACAACTATCATTTCATATAGTTTTAGGTACGCCTGCCGGCGTGGCGCGCATGGCATGCGACGCCATCGAAATTGTTTTCGCTCAAACGGCTGCCGTCTGCTGAACACCGCGCTTTTTACTTCCGTGTCTTTTAGTGGTGATGGATCCGCGTTGGCGTGTCCGATGGTTCAGCAGTATCGGAATCGAGGCCGCGTCGATGAGGCGCGCAAGATCCTCAGCCCCGTTGACGGACTCGCCGCGAACGCTCGCGTGCATTTTTTTCACCACGCCGGGCTTTGTTTTGTCGTTGGGGCAACGCGATGGGCTTCGACAGGACGCGATGACTGGCCTCGTCGCCATTTGCGTTTTGCACGGTTTTACAGAAGTAAACGCGCCCGCAGCCGTCCACGACATCCCTATGGGTGAGGCGGTATCCAAGACCCTGATAGTACCGAATGTTGTCTATCATCTCTTCGCGCGTCCACAGCCTTACTTCCAGGAGTTTGCGTCGGCGCGCTTCGGCTTCGACGAAATCCACCAGCATCCGGCCCAGGCCTTGCCCCTGATACGCCGGTAGAACGGCGAGGTTTCTCAGTAACAAATGATCGGCGTTGGTCAGAAACGTGACCATGCCGACGACCTGCTGTCTTATGGTCAGGACGTAAGTGTTGCCTGCTCGTGCGACCTCTTCATAGTCGTGCAGAAGCGGAAGAGGGGGCTGATCCAGTTGGTCGACGTATTTGTCATATGCCAGCGCTGCAATGTGCTTCATCGCAGGCGCGTCGGTCATCTCGGCGGTGCGAATCATTTTGGACCTCGGCGGACGTTCGTTGACTACCACGAGCTGATTTCTTTACTGCGCTGAGTGCGGAAGCGGCACCTATCTAAGTTGAGAGTTGTGAGATCATTTAATCCGTGAATACCCTGCGCCGATGGACGAATGAAGGACAAAGCACCAATGCTGTCGCAAAAATTCAAGATCAATCATGACGATGTCTCCTTCTTCAGAAAGCACGGCTTCGTAATGCTGCGATCGATATTCTCGCAGGAGACCGTGGACCATATGGCCAGCCTGAGTCGCCCGGCGGTGGTGGCCCCGGCGGACAACTACGGCGCTGGTTTCAGCAAGCTGAAATACGATATCGGCAACGATGATCCGTATGTCCTCGGCCTGATGAAGGACGAACGATTTGCCGCCGCCATGAGCGAACTGACCGGCCAAAAGCTGTTTTTCACCCAGGGCCTTGGCTTCGAGCTGGAGAAAAACAAGAGCACCGGCTTCCCGTGGCACGTCGGTACGCAAAGCTTCGGGTTCCAGCGGCTTGAGGATTACGCCTGCACGATCTGGACTCCGCTTTGCAGGATCAACACCAAGGGGCAGCGGGGCGGCATGGCGTACGTCCCCAAAGACGTGCTCTCGGGCGCATTCATTTACCAGCACATCAACATGCTGCCGGACTACATCAAGGCCAAGATCGAAAGCGGTGAGCCGTACGGGTTTGCCGAATTCGACGCGCTGAAAAACGATGTGCTCAACTCACCAGCTATGAGCGAACTGCTCGAATTCTACGCTGTGGAGGACGATTTCGAAGTGGGCGATGCGCTGTTGTTCGATAAATACGTGCTGCATAAAAGCATTAAACTGGGAGAGGGTCCCATTGCATCGCGCCTGGCCTATGCGCTCCGGTTCTGTTCAGTGGAGGCACGGTACGATCAGAAGCGCGTCGCTGCATTGCAGACTCCGCGGCGGCTATTCAATTACGACGTCGGAAGCGACTTCAACGAAATTGTCTGTTCTCGCGACGGCGAGCGCGTCTTCGATAGTCCATATTTCGACCAGACGCGCGAGAAGCGCACAGTGTCCCCAGTCAGTCCGAGAGTGCCTGAGAAGCGAAGGGTTCCCGCAACTACGGAGGTTGCGTAAGCCTGGTGGCGGTAAGGAATTTGCGCGCCCGGGTGCCGCAGGCAATCACGTAGGTCGTGAAGGCCGCGCATTTAGCGCCACAGCAGCAAGTGCCCAGGCACTGGCAGGAAAGGCGAGATCGACGCGAATCGGAGGTCGACCGTGAATATCGTAGGCAAACCTATCGCCATCGAGGCTCCAACGATCAAGCGGCTGGCGCCGACGTTTGCCGCCGAATTAGCCGGTTTCGAGATCACGGAACAGTCGATAAAGAAGCGCAAGCGATGGATCTACGAGCTTTATCTGGAACACAAGGTGTTGGTCTTGCATGATCAAGATCTGCCAGCGCGCACATTTGCGGCGTTCGGGCGGATATTTGGCGAGCCTGAGCAGCATCATGTCATCAAATTGCGGCACCCCGAGGAGCCAACACTGACGTATCTCTCGAACCAGGACGAACTCGGCCGCAATCCGGTCATGAAATACTCCGGAGACGGCTGGCATTCCGATTATTCTTATAAGCTGGTGCCGGCCAGTGCGACGATGTTGCTCGGCATCGACATACCGGACGAAGGCGGTGATACGTTGTTCGCCGACGCCGAAGCGGCGTTCGCGGACTTGCCGGAACAGACCAAGCAACACCTGCGCACGCTTCGCGTCCGCCACCAATATCGCTGGTCCCCGGACAAGGAGGACCCTTGGGCACGCTGGAAATATATCGGCCAGGAAGAACGCGACGCGACGCCGGAAATAACGCATCCTTTGGTGCGTCGCCATCCGGACACCGGTCGTGAGACACTATTCGTTCAGCCTCGGGTCATCGGCAGCGTCATAGGTATCGCCGAGATGGACGAGGCCGACAGCAACGCCCTGGTGGACGAGCTGATCGCGCATATCACCAGCGAGAAGTACGTTTATCGGCACCGATGGCGGCGGCACGACGTTGTGGTCTGGGACAATCGTTGCCTGCTGCACTCTGGCACTACGAAAACTCTGCCAGAGGAAAAGGTCCGGCGCCTGCTGAGGTTGACAACAATGGGCTCGGCCGTAACGCCGTCCGACCCGGCCGTGGGCATGTCCAGACTGGCTCCTGTGGACGAGAACATCTTCGGTGACTTGCGAGTTGGCTGCTGAAGAAAAGCGCGATGCTCTGAGCGGCGCCGGCAGCCTCGCGCAGCGAGCGCAAACGGTTCACCCGCGACGTTGCGCGACGAAATGTTGTCAAGGATGTCGTCGGCGCGGCCCATTTATATCCTTGCCAAATAGGGTTCGAGGGCGGCCAGGCTTTCGAGATTGTGCGCCGGCGCGAACAGATCGACGTAGGGCAACGCCGCCTGCATGCCGCGCGCTTGCGGCGAGTAATCGCGCCAGCCGATCAGCGGATTGAGCCAGATGATCTTGCGGCAACGCCGGCGCAGCCGTCGCATCTCCTCGGCAAGCTGTTTCGGTTCGCCGGTATCGTAACCGTCGGAGACGATCATCAAGGCGGTGCGCGAATTGATGACGCGCCGCGCGTGCCAGCGGTTGAAGGTGGCGAGGCTTTCGCCGATGCGCGTGCCGCCGCCGATGCCTTGCGCCATCAGGGCGAGCTTTTCCACGGCGCGCGTCACGTCGCGGTCACGCAGCGACGGCGAGACGTGGGCGAGGCGGGTGTGAAACACGAAAGCTTCGGACTCGCGGAATGCATCGACCACGCCGTGCAGGAAGCGGACAAAGAACGCCGTGTAGAGACTCATCGACCCGGAGGCGTCGAGCAGCACGACGAGGCGGAGCGGTTTGATCTTGCGCCGTCGCCAGGCGAGCTCGAGCAGCGTTCCGCCGTGCGAAACGTTGCGGTGAATGGTGCGGCGCAGATCGAGGCGGCGACCGCGGCGGCGCACCTGTTCGCGACGCACCAGCCGGGCTCGCATGGTCCGCGCGAGCCGCGCCGCCAGTGCGTGGGTCGCGGCAATCTCGTCAGGATCGACGATGTGGCGCAGATCGGTGCTGGCGACGGCTTCGGCGCGCGAGGCGCCTTCGCGACGACCGCGGCCGTCGGCGGCGCTCTCGCCATCGCCCCCGCCGCGCCGCTGCAGGCGATCTGGCAGGCCAAGCGCCTCACGCGGCACGTGCGCTTCGGCCAGCCGGCGCGCCGGCGCCTGGCTCGCGCTCGACGTCCCGGAAAGGATTTGTCGCGAGCGAATGTCGCGACCATGCCAGAACGCATCAAAGATCTTGTCGAAGCGTTCCCAATCGGAATGGGTGGCGCAGAACAGCGCGCGCAAGGCCGATTTGAGCGATGCGGCACCCAGCCCTGCGGGTGATGCAAGAACGTGCAGCGCGTCGCGGGTTTCGGCCAAGCCCGCGCGGAAACCGTTATCGCGCAGCGTGCGGGCAAAGCCGGCCAATCGGATAACTGACATTACGCCACCTTGCCCAGCAGCCGCTCGCTGAGCTCGCGCGTCACGCGGGCGCGATCTTCATGCGTCTTGAGCAAACAAATCATCGTTTCGTAAACGGCTTCCGGCTCCTGCCGCAGATCGTGCACGTCAAGGCCGGCAAGGGTCGCAGCCCAGTCCAACGTCTCGGCGACGCCGGGTACTTTGCGCAAATCCTCCTTGCGCACGAGGGCGACCATGCGGGCGATCTGCAAGGCGAGTGCCGCGTCGGCACCCGGCGTGCGCGTCAGGATGATCCGCGCTTCGCGGTCGGCATCGGGGAAGTCGACGTAGTGATAGAGGCAGCGCCGCCGCAGCGCATCCGACAACTCACGTGTGCCATTGGAGGTCAGCACGACGCGCGGGATGGCGGTGGCTTTGATCGTGCCAAGCTCCGGAATGCTGACCTGGAAGTCGGAGAGCAGCTCGAGCAGAAAGGCCTCGAACTCCTCATCGGCGCGATCGACCTCATCGATCAGCAGCACCGGCGGCGTGATGCGGCGGATGGCGGCCAACAGCGGCCGCTCCAGCAAGTATTTCTCCGAAAAGATATGTTCCTCGATCGCATCGGCGTTCTCGCCGGCGCCCTCGCGGGTTTTTATGGCGAGCAGCTGGCGCTGGTAGTTCCACTCGTAAAGCGCCGCGTTCTGATCGAGGCCTTCGTAACATTGCAGGCGTATCAGTTCGGCGCCGTGCACGGCAGCAAGCGCCTTGCCGACTTCGGTCTTGCCGACGCCCGCTTCACCTTCGAGCAGCAGCGGGCGTTTGAGAAAGTCCATCAGCCACAAGGCCGTGGCAATGTCGCGGTCGGCGATATAGCCGGCAGCCGCGAGTTTCTCGGAAATCTCTTCCCTTTTGAGACGCATCAACAGGTCAACGCCTTCAGACCGTCATGACCGCGCTGGTCGCGGCCATTGACGTCTTTCTTCTCCAATATCGAAATCGGGGGTGCCCGGCACAAGCTTGCACTCGGGCCGGCCAATAGTCCGGTCCCGGGTGGCTGGGCATCCACGAGGATAGCACCACGCTTAAGCATGCAGCCCGAGCTTTTCCGCCGCCGTCCAGACGCGCCAATGATCGTGCGGCATCTGAATGTGGGTCGAGCCGAGAAACGCGAAGGCGTCGTTGACCGCATTGGAGAAGCACGGCACGCCGCCAACGTTCGGGCTTTCACCGACGCCTTTGGCGCCGATCGGATGGTGCGGCGACGGCACCTCAGTCCAGTCCGTTTCCCAATGCGGCGTCTCGACCGCGGTCGGCAGGAAGTAATCCATGAACGATGCGGTGGTGACATTGCCGTCATCGTCGTAGTGGATTTCCTGGCCCATGGCGATGCCGAACGCCTCGGTCAGCCCGCCGTGGATCTGGCCCTCGATGATCATCGGATTGATGCGCGTGCCGCAATCGTCGAGCGCATAGAAGCGCCGCACCTTGACCTGGCCGGTATCGACGTCGATATCGACCACGCAGATATAGGCGCCGTAGGGGAACGTGAAGTTCGGCGGATCGTAATAGTTGATCGCCTCCAATCCCGGCTCCATGCCGGGCGGCACTTCGTGATAGGCCGCCCAGGCAAGTTCGGTCACGGTCTTGAAGCGTTCGGGATTGCCTTTGACCCGGAAGCGATCGACGTCCCATTCCAGGTCGTCGTCATGCACTTCCAGCATATAGGCGGCGATCATCTGCGCCTTTGCTTTGATCTTGCGGCAGGCCATGGCGGTTGCGGCGCCGGACACCGGCGTCGAGCGCGAGCCGTAGGTGCCAAGGCCGTACGGCGCGGTGTCGGTGTTGCCTTCCTCGACCGTGATATTGTCGGCCGGCAGCCCAAGCTCGGTCGCGATGATCTGGGCATAGGTCGTCTCGTGACCCTGGCCTTGCGACTTGGTGCCGAGCCGGCATATGCCGCTGCCGGTGGGGTGAATGCGGATTTCGGCGGAATCGAACATGGCGATGCCGAGGATGTCGCAAGCGCGCGACGGCCCGGCGCCGACGATCTCGGTGAAGAACGCGACGCCGATGCCCATCAGTTCGCGGGTCTCGCCGCGCTTGAACGCCTCGCGTTTGCCTTTCTGCTCGTCGCGAAGCGTTTTGTAGTTCGTGGTCTCCATCGCTTTCTTGAGCGCGGTCTGATAGTCGCCGGAATCGTATTGCCAGCCGAACGCCGAGGTGTACGGGAATTGCTCGCGGCGAATGAGATTCTTCATGCGGAACTCGGCCGCATCCATGCCGAGCTTTTGCGCCATGATGTCCATGGCGCGCTCGATGCAGTAGGCGGCTTCTGTGACGCGGAACGAGCACCGGTAAGCGACGCCTCCGGGCGCCTTGTTGGTGTAGACGCCATCGACCAGACAATAGGCGGCCGGGAAGTCGTACGACCCGCTGAGGATGGAAAACAGACCGGCCGGCCACTTGGTGGCGTTGGCGCAAGCATCGAACGCGCCGTGATCGGCGATGGTGTAGCAGCGCAGTCCCGTCACCCTGCCGTCCTTGGTGCAGGCAATTTCCACGTCCATGTGGAAGTCGCGCGCGAACGCGGTGGTGGACAAGTTCTCGATGCGGTCCTCGGTCCACTTCACCGGGCGCCCGGTAACGATCGAGGCGACGATGGCACAGATATAGCCCGAATAGGCGCCGACCTTGTTGCCGAAGCCGCCACCGATGTCGGGGGAGATGACGTGGATCTTGTGCTCTGGAATTTTCGAAATCAGCGAGCCGACCGTGCGGATGACGTGCGGGGCCTGGAACGTGCCCCATAACGTCAGCTCGCCCCTGATCTTGTCGAACGAGGCGACGCACTGGCAGGTCTCGAGCGGGCACGGGTGCACGCGCGGATAGACGATGAACTCCTTGATTTTGACGTCGGCCTTATCGAACGCGGCATCGGCCGCAGCTTTGTCGCCGGCCTGCCAGGAGAAGATGTGATTGTAGTGCTTGCGCTTGCCGTGCGCGCCGTCGGTTTTGTCCTTGAGGTCCTCACGGATCATCGGCGCGCCGTCGCTCATCGCCTTGAGAGGGTCGACGTTGACCGGCAGCGGTTCGTACTCGACCTCGACCAGTTCGACGGCGTCCGCCGCGGCCTCGCGGCTCTCGGCGACCACGAACGCGACTTCCTGGTTCTGAAACAGCACCTTGCCGTCGGCCAGCACCATTTGCACGTCGCCGGCGAGCGTCGGCATCCAGGCGAGATTGACGGTCTTGAGCACGTCGGCTGTGAGCACAGCAACAACACCGGGCACCGCTGCAGCCTTGGCGGTGTCGATCTTCGTGACGCGGGCGTGGCCGTGCGGCGACCGCACCAGGTCGCCGTACAGCATGCCAAGCAGCTTCACGTCGTCGACGTAATTGCCCTTACCCTGAACGAAACGGATGTCCTCGACGCGCTTGCGCTTGCAACCCATGCCTTCGAGCTTGGCGGCGCGTTCGGCGGAGGTGGGGGTCATGTCGTTCATTCTGCGGCCTCCTTGAAGGGCATGCCGTTGAGCTTGGCGGCGGCGTACTGAATGGCCTTGACGATGTTCTGATAGCCGGTGCAGCGGCAGAGGTTGCCGGCAATACCGAAGCGGATTTCTTCCTCGCTCGGATTGTTGTTTTCCTGCAGCAGCCGGAAGGCGCGGGTGATCATGCCCGGCGTGCAGAAGCCGCATTGCAGGCCGTGCATTTCGCGAAAGCCTTCCTGCAGCGCATGCAGGGTGCCGTCGGGATTGGCCATGCCCTCGATGGTGCGGATATCGGCGCCGTTCGCCTGCACGGCGAACATGGTGCACGATTTCACCGACTTGCCGTCGAGATCGACGGTGCAGGCGCCGCAATGGCTGGTTTCGCAGCCGATATGTGCCCCAGTCAGCGAAAGCTGCTCGCGCAAGAAGTGAATGAGCAACGTGCGCGGCTCGACCAGCGCTTCGACGGCCTTGCCGTTCACCTTCATGGCGACTTGAGATTTGGCCATTGGTCGTCTCCCACTAGCCGCGAGCTTTGGACTTGGCGCGCGCCAGTGCGCGCGTGAGCATCACGCCGGCCATCTTGGTGCGGTAGGCCGCGGGGCCGCGTGCGTCGGCGGCCGGCGCCGTGATCGCTTCGGCGGCGGCGACCGCGCGCTTCACCGTCGCGGCATCGAGCGATGAGCCGGTGAGGATTTTCGCCGCCTCCTCGGCCCAGAGCGGCGTATCGGCAACGTTGGTCAGGCCGATCGAGCAGCTCGCGACCTTCTCGCCGCTCATGGTCAGGACGACCGCCGCGGCCGCGGTCGCGTAGTCGCCGATCTTGCGCTTGAGCTTCTCGTAAGCGTAGCCGTGGCCCGCAGGCGGCACAGGAATGCGCACGGCGGTCAGCACGTCGCCTGCTTCGAGGGCGGTGAAGTAAGCTCCTTGGTAGAACTCGCGCGCCGCGATGCGGCGTTCGCCGACCTTGCCCATGACGTGGTAGTGGGCGCCGAGGCACATCATCACCGCCGGCATATCGTTGCCGGGATCGCCGTTGGCGACATTGCCGCCGAGCGTACCCACGTAGCGCACTTGCGGATCGGCCACCTGCAGCGAAGTCTCGCGCAGGATCGGAAGCTTCGATCCCAACAGCTCCGAGCCGACCAGCTCGTGCTGGCTCGTCATGGCGCCGAGCACGATGTCGTTGCCGTCGGCGCGAATGCCCTTGAGATCGGCAATGCCGCCGAGGTCGACCAAATGCGCCGGCGTCGCCAAACGCAGCTTCATCATCGGAATGAGGCTGTGGCCGCCGGCAATCGCGCGGGCGTCGTCGCCCAACTTGGCGAGCAGGCCCACGGCTTCCTGGACGGATGACGGGCGATGGTACTCGAAGGACCCAGGTATCACGGGACATTCCTCCCTATCTGCGCATCGCCGGACCGGATCGTCCTGCCGCTCTTAGGCGCGGCACCGCGTCGTCATGGGCGGCATCCGCTTCCGCCATTTCATTGTTGGCGCTAGTCGACTTCGTGGATGGCGAGCGGGCAAAACAGCTTGTCGGTGCCGTTGAAGATGAATAGCAGAAGCCGCCGCGTGCGCGGTGGCAATGCCGGTCTGCGTTGGCAAGCTTCGGCCCACATTAGCTCTTGGCATCACCATCACGATCGAGAGCATGACAAGCCTAGTCTCATAGGTGACTGGCACGCGGTCACCGTTCCTTCGCCAGGAGACGACGTCGAACCCATGCTTCAATTGGTTTCTAGTAGGATTATAGACGGATTTGGGACCGACGCCGAGGCCAACCTTAGCATAGGCCGATCATCGCTATGGTAGCAACTGAGTAACCCGCAAGTCCAGGTAATTGCCCTCCGAAGGCAGAGATCTGAGGTTCGAATCCCTTCGGCGCGCCATTGGTAACCGGATCGTTAACGCAAGTGCAACAATTGTGTCGGACCATGCGGCACTCTGCCGAGGTCCGATCCATTGCCATGGCGTCGCCCGATCTGGTCCAGTCTTTTGATGCCCGCTTGTCGCTCTACGCGATCGACGACCGTGCCCGCCACATTCTCGCGCAGACGTGGCCGGTGATCGCACCGACGCTGGAAAGCGCCATCGATGACATCATTTCAGCCGCGAGCCGGTTGCCGGGGATCGGCGCGGCGATCGCGCAAAACGTGGCCCTGATCAAAAAGCTCGAACTGGCGCACTTGCAGGCGCTGTTTGGCGGCAAGCTCGATCAGCACTATGCCGAATCGTGCCGCAACACGGTGCTGCAGGAAGCGGCGATCGGGCTCGACGCGCGCATCCGCAGCACGGCCGCCAGTTACGTGCTCAAGGCGGCGCTCGATGCGCTGGCGCGCAAGCATCGGTTATCGCCGGCGCGGCTGGTGGAGCGCGCCAAGGTCGTATCGCAGGTGCTCGGCTTCGACGTAGCCAACGCCATGACGCTGCATCGCCAGGCGCACGAGCAGGCGGCGCTGGAGCGGCGCCAAGCCATCGATGCCGCCATCGCCGATTTTGCCGGCGCCATCGGCGACGTGGTGGAGGCGATCAAGGAAGCGTCGGCTTCGCTGATGGCAACCTCGCAGACGCTGAGCGAGGTCGAGGGCGATACGCGCGGCCGCATGACCGCGGCGTCGTCGGCGTCGGCCGAGACGGCGATACGCATGGAAGCCACCGTCAAGGCGACTGAGGAATTGTCCGGATCGATCGAAGAGATCGGCCGCCAGGCGGCGCGCGGCCTTACCATGGCGCAATCTTCAGTCAGCGATGCCGAGCGCAGCCAGTCCGCCATCCGATCGTTGGACGCGGCCGCCGAGCGTATCGGCTCGGTCATCGACGCCATCTCGGCGATCGCGGCGCAAACCAATCTGTTGGCGCTCAACGCCACGATCGAGGCGGCACGCGCCGGCGAAGCGGGCCGCGGCTTTGCCGTGGTGGCCGCCGAGGTCAAGACGCTGGCCAATCAGACCGCGCGTGCCACTGAGGATATATCGCGTCAGGTCGCTGCCATTCAGGAGGCCACCAAGCGCTCGGTCGAGGAGATCGCTTCGATTGCGCGCGCCATCGGCGAACTGACCGGCGTCTCGACCAGCATCGCCACCGCGGTGGAACAGCAGAGCGCTACCACCCGCAGCATCGCCGACAGCATACATGGCGCAGCGACCCATACGGGACAGGCCTCGACCGAAATCGAATCGGTCGAGCACGCCTTGGCGCTGGGCGCGGCAGCGGTCGGCGACATTACTGCCTGGACCGCGCAGCTTTCCGCGCGCGCCAAGGATTTGGAAACTAAGGTCGCGACGTTTTTTACCCGCGTCCGCGCGGCGTAGTTTCAGATAAAACGCGGTCGCTCCACGCCGTCGCTTGCAACGGCCGAAACATCGCCAGATCCACCTTGTCACCTCAACCTATTGTCGTATATCATTTGATGGCGACCTAAGCATTTTTACAAGCAGAAGAGGCGTAACCGCTCAATGCGAGCGGGTCGCGCCGAAATACCTCAACGTACTGAGAAAGTAGCTGTCCACGATCAGCCGGACGAACCTGCCCAACGGCAGGGACGTCACGCAATGTTGGAGGGAACAATGGCGATTCACATGTCACTGGGCGGAAGCGAGGTGCCTGATGGCTTCCTCATTGCCCCGCTGGCTACCAACTACGACGCCGAGATTGAGCTGTGGACAGACACGGGCACGGCATCCGTAACGCTGCAGGCTTCGCCGAACCCCGCTGGCCTGGTGTTCTCGGCGGCCGGGGCGATCAGTATCTCAACCACAAAGACAGTCGTCAGCACCGTTCACTCGACGATGCAGAGCTCATCGCGCGGCGACACGACGATCCAGGTGCTTGATGGAGCAACCGTGGCGGTGAGCTTCAAGGTCACATCGATCAAGAATCCTGTAGTGAATTTCAGCGGGCGATTCGAAGCGCGATTTGCCACCGACCCCGACCTCACCTATATCAATCCGCTTTACACGGATACGCCCTCCCACACGGCCAACGACGACCCGGTTCCACTCTCGAAGGGGCGGACATTTGGGCTCGAAGGGGAGCCGAATTTCGTGCCCATTACTGGCACTGTGCCCACGAACCTCGACATGACCGGCGTGGGCCGCAATGTACGACTAAACACGGTGGCGCTGCGCTCGCACACGGCGGCTATCGAGTCGAAAGTCGTCTCCATCAGCGGCGACACGACCGGCGGCACGGAGACGTTCCCGGCGGGCGATCCTTTGATCGGCCAACCTGTTAATTTCGGGCCGGACACCTATATGGCAGGCAATAATAATGGCACCGATACACCCGGGTCCCCTATACCCGGGTTCGGGTCCACTACGCCAGAGGAGTGCTGGAGCGCCGGGACGGAGCCATTGGGGCTCTTTGAAATTAATATTGGTACAACATTCTCTCCCCCCGCGGTTTATTTCAAAGGAACGTCAAAAGTCGGTCCCTTTACCCACAAAGCAACCAGCGTAGACCAATCTACACGCACACCTGATTCTCGGCCGTTCGCCACGTTTTATTCTCTTCCCGATCCTACACTTCCCGCTGGGGTTGGGGATTTTGCTGCATTCGGCATCCCGACTGATCTGAAAACATTCATGAAGAGCCGCCTTAATGACCTGCTGGCGGATTACCCTGGATTGCCAGCCGGGCCCTCACAGCAACGTCGAAATTTGGTGCGACGCATTGACCATGTACTAGCGTGTCTTAAGTTCTGTGAGTCTTCTCCGTTTGTGCAACCTCCCGACGGTCCCGACCCCACGCTCGGGCCCGTGATCTCGAACGCGCAAGGTCAAGCCAAGGCGCCCGATGTCTTCACCACCGACCGTGCGAATAGCGATCCATTAGATTGGGAAAGTTTGGAGCAGTACAAGGGAAAGGTCGACGACTCCTTGCATGCCTGGCCCGGGGGGTCCCCCGGAGCATCAAGCGTTGTCGCCTATCTCACACAGTTCTTTTCCTTCGACTTTGAGTGGGACGCATTTGCCTTCAACACGGACGAGAATTGCGGCTACCACACCGGAACGCTGAAGGGTGACTTGTCCATGACGGGCAACCACATCGGCGACCCGCACGTGCACACCGTCGATGGGACTGCCTACGACTTTCAATCCGTTGGTGAGTTCACGCTGCTCCGTGACGGCACTAGGATGGAGATCCAGGTCCGTCAGACGCCTGTACCGAGCGCTAATCCGGCCACCGACGCCCATAGCGGCCTGACCGAATGCGTCAGCGTCAACACCGCAGTTGCCGTACGCATGGGCCGGCACCGCATCGCTCTTCAGCAGGGGCCGGACCGCGAACGGCTGCAATTCTATGTCGATGGAAAAATTGCCGACATGCCGACCAATGGAATCGACCTCGGTGGCGACCGCGTCACGGCATTTGCCGCCAACGGGGAGACCGGTATTCGCGTTGATTTCGCGGACGGGACCGTGGTGCTCATTACGCCGCGCCAATGGAGCGTCTGGTTACTCGACGTGAGCGTATCGAACACGAGCGCGGACGAAGGTATCATGGGCTATGTTCCGAAAGGGAGCTGGTTGCCCAGGCTCCGCAACGGCGTCGACGTTGGCCCCATGCCGGCGAGCTTGCACGACCGGTATGTCACGCTCTACAAGACTTTCGCCGACTCTTGGCGCGTAACCGACCAAACCAGTTTGTTTGTTTACGCCCCGGGGACATCCACCAAGACGTTCACCGATCCCGACTGGCCTGCCGAGAAACTTCCCTGCAAGCTGAAACCGGAGTTCCAGATTCCCGGATTCCAGGTGCGCCCAGCCATCCCGGTCGACAGGGCGCAAGCGATCTGCAAGATCGTCACCGACAAGGCCCTGTATCAGAACTGCGTTTTCGACGTGGCAACCACCGGGGACGAGACCTTCGCCAAAGGTTACGCCTTCGCGGAGGAAATCCGGACGTACAGCACGTCGGTCAAAATCGCATGTCATCAAGCACCGACTCGACAACCGTACCGGTCGGGTATCAAGGCAGACGTGCCCAAACAATCGGCAGGCCAATCGGTCGTGGTCACCGCAGCGGTGTCACCGCTGACTCCAGGGCGACCGATACCGACGGGCACCATCACAGTCTTCATCGATGGTGTGGCGACAAACCGGCCGACGCAACTGGACGACCGAGGCCGGGCGCGCGTCCAAATAGCCGCTCTGAAAGTCGGCGAACACAAGATAAGGGCGACATACTCCGGCGGTGGAAAATTCGACTACCATTCCAGCTCCAGCCCTACTCTGCTTTACACGGTGCCGGCGGAAAGGACGGCGGGCTGACGAGTTAAGCCGTCAAGCTGTCTCTCAGCTTCCTACCGGGCTGTTCGGGGACGAAAGTTATGATCAATGCGCGTGTGCAAGCGTGGCTGGAGCATTTTCTGAGTGCGCAGAAAGCGGTGGCGGGTACGGTCCATTCGCATTTTCGCTCAACAGAGAAAACCGGCCTGAACCTGGTGGCTGCGGTGAATATTCCGGCCAAAGTGCAGGAGATCGTTGCGTGGGTGCCTCCCGGCAAGGGCATGGCCGGCTTGGCTCTGGTCCAGGGCGTGCCGATCCAGACGTGTAACCTTAAAGACGATTCGTCAGGGGCGGTACGCCCCGGCGCCAAAGCCGTCGATGCTCAAGCGGCCGTGGCTCTGCCGGTGCGGAGCCCGTCGGGAGAGATTTCCGCAATTGTGGGGATCGCTTACGACCACGAGCAAATGTTTGATCCGCAAGAGCTCGCTCGGCTGCAAGAGGCGGCAGCCAGCGTCATCAGAGAATTGTAACGCTCGCTTCAGCGCCGCCGGTTTGATCGGGCGCGCCGGCCGCGGCCCCGGGGCTCACGGCATTCTACTCCGCCGGCGCCTTCGGCTTCGGCTTGATGAACGTGCTCTTGAGATTGTCCCACAGCTGAATCTTGGCGCCGTTGCGGTGCATGATCGCGCTCTGCTGGGCCACCGACAGCGTGTTGTTCCAGGCCCAGTAGATCACCAGCCCGGCCGGGAAGTGCGCCAGCATGAAGGTGAAGATGACCGGCATCCAGTTGAAGATCATCTGCTGCGCCGGATCGGGCGGCGCCGGGTTGAGCTTCATCTGCACCCACATGGTGACGCCCATGATCGCCGGCCAAAAGCCGAGATGCAGGAAGCTGCCGAGCATCGGGATCACCGAGGGATCGAACGGGATCAGGCCGCCGAGGGTGAATATGTTGGTCGGGTCGGCCGCCGACAGATCGTGGATCCAGCCGTAGAACGGCGCATGCCGCATCTCGATGGTGATGAACAGCACCTTGTAGAGCGAGAAGAACACCGGAATCTGGATCGCGATCGGCAAACAGCCGGCAACGGGATTGATCTGCTCCTTCCGGTACAGCTCCATCATCGCCTGTTGCTGCTTGGTGCGGTCGTCGGCGTAACGCTCCTTGATCATCGCCATCTGCGGCTGCACCGCCTTCATCTTCGCCATCGATGCGTAGGATTTGTTGGCGAGCGGGAAGAACAGCGCCTTCACCAGCACGGTGACGATCAGAATGGCGATGCCGAAATTGCCGACCAGGCGGAAGAAGAAATCGAGCGCCAGGAACATCGGCTTGGTGATGAAATAGAACCAGCCCCAGTCGATCAACAGGTCGAAATGGTTGAGGTGCAGCGACTGATTGTAGCCGCCGGGCCCGAGCGGGAAATTGATGCCGACGACGGAGACTTCCTTGGCGCCGGCGAATAACCGCGTCTCGTTGCTGCCGCTTGCGCCGGGCGCGATGGTCTGCGGCTCGGCCAGATAATCGGCCTGGTAAGTCGGCTGGCCGCCGGCCTCGGCGGCGGAGAAGCGGGCCTTCACCCTGGCGTTGGTCTCTGGCAGCAGCACCGTAGCCCAATATTTGTCAGTAAAGCCGAGCCAGGCGTTGGTGGCGTCCCAGCTTTCGCTCTTCTTCTCGGCGATCTGTTTGTAAGTCGCTTCCTGCAGGCCGGCATCGCCCATGACGCCGATCAAACCCTCGTGCAGGATGTAGTAGCCCAGCACTTCGGGCGTGCCGTGACGCGACACCAGCGCGTAGGGGAACAGCGTGACCGGGCCACCGCCTTTGTTCTGCACGTCGTCCTTGATGTTGAAGAGATAATGATCGTCGACCGAGATGGTGCGGCGGAACACCAAGCCGTGGCCGTTGTCGTAGGTCAGCGTCACCGAATGATCGATGCCGAGTGCGCCGCTGCCCTCCTGCTGCCACTGCGTATCGGGGCCGGGCACCGGTTCGTTGCTGCCGGAAGCCGGCACCCAGCCGAACTCGGCGTAAAAGGCGTCCGGCGCGCCCGACGGCGACAACAGCACGATCGGCGGCGAATTGGGATCGGTGGTTTCCCGATATTGCTCGAGCGACAAATTGTCGATGCGCCCGCCCTTCAGGTCGATGCTGCCGCGCAGCCGCGGCGTGTCGATATCGACGTGCGGCAAGCTGGCCAGCACCGAGGCGCGGGTTTGCGTCGGCGCCTGCCCCGAAGGAACGTTCGGCGCCGCCGGGGCATTGCCGGCAGGCGCCGCGGGTTGCGCGGCGCTCGGCTTATTCGCCTGCGTCTGCTGCTGCTGTTGCTGCGGTGACGGCTGATTTTGCAGTTCCGGCCGGGCGAAGAAATACTCCCAGCCGACCACCACGATCAGCGACAGGATAATGGCGAGGATGGTGTTCTTGTGCTCGTTCATTCAACGCTCGGAACGGACCGCCTGCGGCGGCTTTCGGGCAGGCAGGGACCGTTTGCCGGCCGGGGACCGCGCTTCATGTAAGGGTCGTTTCGGGGCACCACCAGTTCCCTCAGGCGCTAAACCATGAATCCGCCGCGCTGCTGCGGCCAAATCCAGCATCATCTCACCGAACGGGCGGTCGAGTGCGGCACGGCGCCCTACCAGTACGTAATCATGGCCGGCCTGTAACGTGTCCACGCCGGCCAATCGCATCATTTCGCGCAAGCGGCGTCGCACGCGGTTGCGCTCCACGGCATTGCCGACCTGCCGCGATACCGTAAACCCGACCCGCACTGCGTCATTGTCGGCGCGGCAACGCGCCTGCAACACGAAAGCGGCTGCGGGCGCCCGCATCGCGCCGGCGGCTGCCCGAAAATCGACCCGGCGCTTCAACCGCTCCATGGCACACGAGCTTGGCTAAAGGGGACTTAAACCGGAACAGGTCTCGGCGGACGCCACCCCGTCACGCGCTCAGGCGCTTGCGGCCCTGAGCACGCCGCGCCGCTACGACCTTGCGGCCGCCTTTGGTAGCCATGCGCGCGCGAAAGCCGTGGCGGCGCTTGCGCACCAATTTGCTCGGCTGATAGGTCCGTTTCACGGAAATTGTCTCCGCTCGCGCTCGAAAATGGCCGGTGCGCCCGCTTCGCCCGCCGATTGCGCCTTTAGGCCAGGCGTGCCGCGCCTTGCCGATCGGGTCCGCAGGCGGGCGATTGCGGCGGCTTATACGGGACCCCTCCGGCGCCGTCAAATCAGATGCGCGCGGCGTCGCGGTGGAGTTGCCGGCAACCGCCTTGCCGGTTCGGAAGCGGCGCGGATGAGATGGAAATTCGCTGCGCGCAGTGCTTAAGCTTGGCAAATTGCCCCGCATGGTGGCCCGTTAGCTTGGGTGAGCCTCTCGAACCGGTTGTCCAAATTCATCGCGGCAAAGTTTATCCGGCCAATGCCCCTCGAAAGCAGCGAACCTGACATCTGCGTAATCGGCGCCGGCGCCGGCGGGCTTGCGGCCGCCGCCGCGGCTGCGGCCATGGGGGTGCCGGTCCTGCTCGTCGAAAAGGGCCGCATGGGCGGTCAAACCCTGACCGGCGCGGTGCCGACAAGGGCTTTTCTGGCCGCCGCCGAGCACGCCAATGCGTTGCGCACCGGCGCGGCGTTCGGCGTGAAAAGCGTGCGATCCGGCGTCGATTTTGCCGCCGTCAACGCCCATGTGCGCGGCGCGATCGAGGCCGTGACGCCACTGATGTCGCCCGAGCGCTTTACCGGGCTCGGCGTGCGCGTCGTTACCGGCAAGGCTCGATTTGCCGACGCGGCGACCGTGGTGGTCGGCGAGGCGCGCATCAAAGCCCGACGCTTCATCATCGCGACCGGCTCGTCGCCGCTCGTCCCGCCGATTCCGGGCTTGAGCGAAACCCCGTACCTAATTCCACAAACCGCATTCGATCTGCCGGACTGCCCGCGCCACCTGATTATCGTCGGCGCCGGACGGATCGGCCTCGAACTGGCTCAGGCGTTTCGCCGCCTCGGCTCCGAGGTGACCGTGCTCGAGAGCGAGACACCGTTGCGTCGCGAGGATCCCGAATGCGCGGCGGTCGTGCTCGATGCGATCGACCGCGAGGGCGTGCGGCTGCGCACGGGCGTCCGCATCCTACAAGTGCGGCGAGTCCTGGCCCGCGTGCAGGCCGTGATCCAGCCATCGGGGCCGCAGACCGCGGCAGAGGAAACGATCGAAGGCACGCACCTGTTGTTGGCGGCCGGCCGCAAGCCGAACGTCGAGGACCTCGACCTCGATGCGGCCGGCATCCGCCATGATCGCAACGGTATTAAAGTGGACAAGCGGCTGCGCACCACCAACAAGAAAGTGTACGCCATCGGCGATGTGATCGGCGGCCCCAAATCGACCCACCTTGCCGGCCATCATGCCGGTCTCGTCGTCCGCAACGCCTTGTTTCGCCACCCGATAGCGGTGGACCAACGCGCCGTTGCCAGCGTGACGTTCACCGACCCCGAGCTGGCACGGATCGGTCTCACCGAGCAGGAGGCGCGGGCAGCGGCCGGCGCGATTCGCATCTTGCGCTGGCCTTACGGCGAGAACGATCGCGCGGTAGCGACGGGCGCGACCGCGGGACACATCAAGGTCGTGACCGACGGACGCGGCCAAATTCTCGGCGCCACGATTGTCGGCGCGCAGGCGAGCGAAAATATTGCGTTATGGGCATTGGCCATCGGCCAGCGCCTTCCGATCGGCGCCATGGCCGGCCTGATCGCGCCCTACCCGACCTACGCGGAGGTGGGCAAACGGGCCGCCATCACCTATTTTATGCGGGGTTTGACGAGCGCGCGGGTGCGTCGCATCATAGGCTGGCTGCGTCACTTCGGCTGACGCATGGTGCGGCGGGTTTGGCGGGCGGCGTTGGCCGGCGCCCGAAAGCGACATCAAATCCGAAAAGCCACACCGATGAAGATGGCGGGTAGCGGTGTTTCTGACATTCCGAGGTTCGCCGGCGGACGCCGTGGAACCGGACGGAGTTGGCGAGAGAGAAGCGCCGCGAGGTTTTTGGCGATGAGCGATGAATCCGCGGCACGGCCGGAGCCGGTCCGTGCCCCGCGCTTTGGCCTCTCCGGGAAGCTCCTCCTTCTCACGACCCTGTTCGTGATGATCGCGGAGGTGCTGATCTATGTGCCTTCGGTCGCGAGCTTCCGCGTCACTTGGCTGCGCGACCACCTCGAAGTCGCCAAGACTGCGGCGCTGGTGCTGGAAGCCTCGCCGAACGGCATGGTGCCGGACCCGCTGGCCAAGAAAATTCTCGGCTCGATCGGAGCCCGCGCCGTGGCGATGAAGATCGGCGACACCCATTACATGCTGCAGCCGAGCGATGCGCCGATACCGACGATCCCCGATGCCGATGTGTTCGACATGCGCCACGTCGGCACGTTCACGGCGGTGGTGGACGCGTTCAAGACCATGCTCAGCGGCAAGAACGAGGTGATGCGGGTGATGGGCCCGGCGCCGATGGGCGGCGAATACATCGACCTGGTGATGGATGAGCGGCCGCTGCGCACCGCCATGCTGCGCGATTCGGTCGACATTCTCCTCGGTTCGCTGTTGATCTCCGCCGTCACCGCCGCGCTGGTGTACCTGGCGCTGCATTATCTGTTCGTGCGGCCGATGCGCCGGGTCACCGCCAACATGATGGCGTTCCGCGCCGACCCGGAAAACAGCGACCGCATCATCGTGCCGTCGGTGCGCGCCGATGAGATCGGCACCGCCGAGCGCGAGCTTGCCGCCATGCAGACCGAGCTCGCCTCGATGCTGCACCAGAAGAACCGGCTGGCGGCGCTGGGCCTCGCGGTGTCGAAGATCAATCACGACCTGCGTAACCTGTTGTCGTCGGCGCAGCTGTTCTCGGATCGGCTCGCCAAGCTGCCCGATCCGACGGTGCAGCGCTTTGCGCCGAAGCTGATGCAGGCGCTGGAACGCGCCATCGCGTTCTGCCAGTCGACGCTGTCCTACGGCCGGCTGCAGGAGCCGCCGCCGGAGCGCCGGCCGATCCTGCTCGAGCCGCTGGTCGAGGAGGTACACGAGACGCTCAACCTCGGGCCCGACGCGCCGATCCGCTGGATCAGCGCGGTGGAGCGCGGCCTCACCGTCGAAGCCGATTACGACCAGCTGTTCCGCATCCTGCTCAACCTCTCCCGCAACGCCGTGCAGGCGATGGAGAGCCGCGCCTCGCCTGATCCCGGCCGCGACCAGATCCGCATCACCGGGCGGCGCGAGGGCGCCGTCGTGGTCATCGAGGTGTCGGACACCGGGCCGGGCTTTTCCGAAAAGGCGCAGGCGCATCTGTTCGAGGCGTTCCAGGGCTCGACCCGCACCGGCGGCACCGGCTTGGGCCTCGCCATCGCCGCCGAGTTGGTGCGCGCCCACGGCGGCGATATCCGGCTGGTCGAGGGCACCATCGGCGCCACGTTGCGGCTCACCATTCCGGACCGCGCCGTCGAGCTTTCGGCCCATCGCGGCGCCCGGGCGCACGGCTAGGCTGGCAAGCGCCACGGCGCCGCCGTGCCGATCCGGTCGCCTTGCCAATAGACGCCGCAGCCTATAGCTATGGCGCGCGCCGCGGGCCGCCTTTCGCGGCCGGTTTTGCCGCGACGCCAAGCGCCCGTAGCTCAGCTGGATAGAGCACCAGACTACGAATCTGGGGGTCAGGAGTTCGAATCTCTTCGGGCGCGCCAGTTTGTTCTTCAGATCGACGTTTACGCTTACGCGGCTCGTATATCTCGCAAAAGCGCGGCCTTGTCGCAACACCCGATAGGCGCTAAGTAATACCGACTATTCTATGGTATTACTGGAGACGCAAATGCCGGTGACGGTGACGCGCAAGGGTCAGGTGACGATTCCCAAACCGGTGCGTGATCGCTTGGGGATCCATCCGGGCAGCAAGGTCGACTTCGAGGTTGCCGAAGACGGCCGGGCCTTTCTGCACCGTGTTGGCAAGCGCGCGGCGAAGCCGAGCCGCTTCGAGCGAATGCGCGGCACGGCGACCGCCGGGCTCAGCACCGACGAAATTATGGCGCTGACCCGCGACGGCTCTTGATGACCCTTGTTGACACGAATGTGCTGCTCGACATCGCGACGGACGACCCGACGTGGGCACGCTGGTCGCTGCAGCGACTCGATGCTGCTGCCATGCGTGGCCGGGTCTTGATCAATGCGGTCGTCTACGCCGAGTTCTCCATCGGTTACGCCAGAATCGAGGAAGCTGAGCGGGTGCTCTCAAGTGTCGGACTCGATCTCATCGAGATACCGCGGTCAGCGCTGTTTCTAGCCGGCAAGGCGTTTCAGCGCTATCGCGCTCAAGGCGGCAGCCGGACGGGAGTACTGCCTGATTTTTTTATCGGCGCCCACGCCGCCGTTGCCCAGATGCCGCTACTCACGCGTGATCCGCGACAGTATCGAACATATTTTGCGGGTATAAATCTGATTGCGCCGAACGAAATTGAACCGCCTTAAGAGACAGAATCGCGAGCACATTGTGTGCGATATGCAGTTCGCTTAACCTTCCCGTAACGGGAAAATCCGAATCGCGCTCGCATGCAAATTATTGCCACCACAATTCCCGGCGTGCTCCTCCTCAAGCCGCGCTTCTTCCACGACGCGCGCGGCTATTTCGTCGAGACTTACAACCAACGCGCGGCGCAAGCGACGGGAGTTGCGGCCGAGTTCGTCCAGGACAATCAAGCGCTCTCGCTCAAGCGCGGCACGGTGCGGGCGCTGCATTTTCAGGTGCCGCCGCACGCGCAGGCCAAGCTGGTGCGGGTGTTGCGCGGCGCCGTCTATGACGTCGCCGTCGACCTGCGCGTCGGCTCGCCGAGCTATGGCCGCTGGACCGCGGTGACACTGACCGCGCGCGGCGGCGAGCAGGTGTTCGTGCCGCGCGGCTTTGCCCACGGCTACTGCACGCTCGAAGCCGATACCGAGGTCGCCTACAAGGTCGACGACTATTACGCGCCGGATTGCGAACAGGGCCTGCTCTGGAACGATCCGACCCTGGCGATCGAGTGGCCGGTTGCGGCGTCCGACGCGGTGCTGTCGGACAAGGACCGCAAGCTGCCGCGCTTTGCTGACTTTGCGTCGCCGTTCGGGTATGATCGCGCGGGATGAGCAAGCGGTTCCTGATCACCGGCGGGGCTGGTTTCATCGGATCGGCCGTGGTGCGCCATCTGATCGGCGCCACGGACAATCGCGTCTGCGTCGTCGACAAGCTGACCTATGCGGGCAATCTGGCGTCGCTGGCGCCGGTTGCCGATCGTCCGCACTATACCTTCGTGCGCGCCGACATTGCCGACGCCGCCAAGATGAAAGAGATAGTCTTCGGCTTCCGTCCCGAAATTGTCATGCATCTTGCGGCGGAAAGCCACGTCGACCGCTCGATCGACGGCCCGGCGGATTTCATCCAGACCAACATCATCGGTACCTACGTGCTGTTGGAAACCGCGCTGGCGTACTGGCGCGGCCTGCCCAAAGCCGCGCAGCGCGATTTTCGTTTTCATCACATTTCGACCGACGAGGTGTTCGGCTCGCTCGACGCCGACGGTTCGTTCAGCGAGACCACCGCGTATGCGCCGCGCTCGCCCTATTCGGCGTCGAAGGCGGCGTCCGATCATTTGGTGCGCTCTTGGCACCATACCTACGGCCTGCCGATCCTGGTCACCAACTGCTCGAACAATTACGGGCCGTATCATTTCCCCGAAAAGCTCATTCCGCTCACCATCATCAACGGCCTCGAAGGCAAGAAGCTGCCGGTCTACGGCACCGGCGGCAACGTGCGCGATTGGCTGTACGTCGATGATCATGCCCGCGCGCTCAATGCGGTGGTCGCGGACGGCCGCGTTGGCGAGACGTACTGCATCGGCGGCCGCAGCGAGCGCAGCAACCTCGACGTCGTCAGGGCCGTTTGCGCACTGCTCGACGAGCTTGCGCCGAGCGCCGCGATCGGGCGGCGCGAAGAGCTCATTACGTTCGTCGCCGACCGGCCGGGCCACGATCTCCGTTACGCCATCGATCCGGCGCGGATTTGCACCGAGCTCGGCTGGCAGCCGCGCGAGACTTTCGAGACCGGCTTGCGCAAGACCGTGCGGTGGTATCTAGCCAACCGCGCGTGGTGGCAGCGCATCCGCGACAACGTCTACGCCGGCGAGCGCCTCGGGGTGCCGGCGTGATTCTCGTATTCGGCGGTACCGGCCAGCTCGGCCGCGAGTTAGTTCGCGCGGCGGCCGCTCGCAAGGTCGCCCTGCAGGCCCTTACGCACGACGAGGCCGACATCGCCGATGCCGCCGCCGTCGCGGCCGCGCTGGCGCGCTGGAAACCCGAGCTCGTCGTGAACGCGGCCGCCTATACCAACGTCGATGGCGCCGAAACTCATTTTGCCGAAACGCAGCGCGCTAACGCGCTCGGCCCGGCCGTCCTCGCCGAAGCGTGCGCCGCGGCCGGCGCCGCGATGGTTCATATTTCCACCGATTACGTGTTCGACGGCAGCAAACACGGCGCCTATGTGGAAAGCGATCCCGTCTCTCCGCTCAGCGTCTATGGCAAGACTAAAGCGGCGGGCGAGGAAGCGGTGCGCCGCACGCACAGACACCATGTCATCCTGCGCACCGCCTGGGTCTACAGCGAGTTCGGCCACAATTTTGTGAAAACCGTGCTTCGCCTCGCGGAAACACGCGATGAACTGCGCATCGTGGCCGATCAGGTCGGCAGCCCGACCTCGGCGCGCGAACTTGCCGAAGCGATTCTCGACATCGCACCGCGTCTCGCCGCCGAACCGCGCCTGTCTGGCACCTATCACTTCACTGCCGAGGGCGCGACGACTTGGCATGGCTTTGCCGAGTGCATCGTCGCGGCCGCCGCGCCGATCATCGGTCGCCAGCCACGGGTAACGCCGATCACGACCGCGGATTATCCGACGCCGGCGAAGCGGCCGGCCAACTCGCAGCTCGACTGCAGTCGGTTCGTCCGAACATTCGGCTTGGCGCCGCGCCCGTGGCGCGAAGCCGTACAGGCGACGACGCGGGTGCTCGCCACCGCCTCGCAACGCGCGGAAAATCATGTCGCGTAAGGGCATCATCCTCGCCGGCGGCGCCGGCACCCGGCTGCATCCGCTGACCTTGGTCACGTCGAAGCAGCTGTTGCCGGTCTACGACAAGCCGATGATCTATTATCCGTTGTCGGCGCTGATGCTGGCCGGCATCCGCGACGTTCTGATCATCACGACGCCGCACGATCAGGCGGCGTTCAAGCATCTGCTCGGCAGCGGGGCGCAGTGGGGCGTCCGCTTCGACTATGCGGTGCAGCCGGCGCCGAACGGGCTTGCCGAAGCTTTCGTGATCGGCGCCGATTTCGTGCGCGGCCAGCCGTCCTGCCTGATCCTCGGTGACAATATCCTTTACGGGCACGGCCTCCCCGACGCGCTGCGGCGCGCCGGCTCGCGCGCCGAGGGCGCCACGATATTTTCATACGCAGTTGAGGACCCGCAGCGCTACGGCGTGATCGAGTTCGACGGCGACGACGGCGTGGTGTCGATCGAGGAAAAACCGCAGCAGCCGAAATCGAACTGGGCCGCGATCGGGATTTATTTCTACGACGCAGAGGTGACCGAACTGGTCAAAGAACTCAAACCCTCGGCGCGCGGGGAATTGGAAATCACCGATCTCAATATTCTCTACATGCGCCGGCGCCGGCTCGCGGTGGAACGGCTCGGTCGCGGTTTTGCGTGGTTTGACGCCGGCACCCACGACACGCTTTTGGAGGCCGCCGAATTTGTCCGCGTGCTGCAGCACCGGCAGGGCCAGCTCGTCTGTTCGCCCGACGAAGTCGCGTTCCACAACGGCTGGATCGACGCCGACGCCCTCAAGGCGCTCGCGGCGCAGCACGGCAAGACCCAATACGCGCGGCGGCTCCTGGATAACCTGCGCTAGTGCAACGATCCACCAGCCTGTCATCGTCCGCGAATGCGGACGATCCAGTAATCACCGATGGTGCGATGTCCACACGGCGTCGATTACTGGATGCTCCGCTTTCGCGGAGCATGACAAAGTCTATCAGCTCGCGATCGCTTCGAGCCGCCGTTGCGTGACCGGCGGTCCGAAACCGCCGATCACGATGAAAACGATCACCATGGCGCCGGCGATGAAGCTGAACACGCCGATCGTGCCGTAGCGGCCGAGGAAGAAGGCGATGATGAAGCCCGAAAAGATCGCCGAGAAGCGGCTCCACGAATAGACGAAACCGACCGCCTGGGCGCGGATGCGGGTCGGATAGAGCTCGGCCTGGTAGGCGTGGAACGAGAACGACAACCAGTTATTACACAGCGTGATCAGCAAACCGCAGATGATCACGCCGACAGCGGTCGTCTGATAGGCAAACAACAGCCCGAACGCGGCGATGCCGATTGCCGCCCAGGCGATCTGCCATTTACGCTCGAAACGGTCGGCAAACATGATGCCGATCAGCGGCCCGACTGGCGCCGCGATCGCGATGATGAAGGTGTAGGCGAGCGACTTGGTGACCTCGACGCCTTGCGAGATCAAGAGCGTCGGCACCCAGCTGGAAAAGCCGTAATAGCCGATGGTTTGAAACAGATTGTAGATGACCAGCATGATGGTGCGGCCGCGATACACCGGATTCCACATTTCGGTCCAGGCGCCAGCCTTGCGCTCGGTCTCGCCGGCGACGATTTCGGGCGGCGCCAGCACGACGCCGTCGGCTTCGATTTTTTTCTCCAGCTCGCCGACGATGCGCTCGGCTTCGGCGGCGCGGCCGTGCTGGGCGAGCCAGCGCGGCGATTCCGGCAGGCTGCGGCGGATCCACCAGATCACCACGGCGCCGATCGAGCCGATGATGACCACGATGCGCCAGCCGTCGAAGCCGCCGATTTTCAGCGGTACCAGCTGCCAGGCCAAAAAGGCGACGATCGGCACCGCGGTGAACATGACGAACTGATTGTAGGCGAAAGCCGGGCCGCGTTGATTCTTGGGCACGAGCTCCGACAAATAAGTGTCGACGTTGACCAGTTCGACGCCGAGCCCGACGCTGGCGATAAATCGCCACAGATTGATGCTCTCCGGCGTGTTCTGGAATGCCATGATGAAGGCGCCGACCGAATACCAAAGCAGCGCGAAGGTGAAGATGGAGCGGCGGCCGAAACGGTCGGACAGCCAGCTGAAAGCGATGGTGCCCACGAACAGGCCGGCGAACAGCGCGGCGACGAAACTGGCGAAGCCATGCAGGTCGAACAGGCCGGCCGTGGTCGGCTTGAAAATGCCGGCCTTGAACAGGCCGACCGCCACATAGGCGGTGAAGAACAGATCGTAGAACTCGAACCAGCCGCCGAGCGACAACAGCGTCACCAGCCGCCGCGTATGCCGCGAAGCCGGCAATCGATCGAGCCGCGCCGCTACCGTGACTGCGCTGTCCGCTGCCATGTGTTTCCCCCCTTTTTGCCCGAGCGAGCGAAGCTTATGGGTGCTCGGCTTCGGCCGTCAACACGATGCACCACAGCCACGCGCCGGATCGGCCGCGTTGGCGGTATCGCCGGGAAAGCGAAAACCATCGTAGAGCCAGGCGAGGCATTGATAGACGTCTTCCTCGGAGCGCTCGCTAAAACTCTGCCAGTAGACTTCGCGGGCGACGCCGTCGGCGTGATACATTTCCCAGATCGCGTTCGATTCCAGCGTCACGCGCGCGGTGCGCACGCAGCGTGCCCGTTCGAATTGGCGAAATGCCCGCTCGAAATCGCCGCCGGCAAGGTGGACGAGCTCGGCGAGGCAGAGGCCGTCCTCGATCGCCATGCAGGCGCCCTGGGCCAAAGTTTGCAGCGTCGGGTGCGCCGCGTCGCCGAGCAGCACCGCCCGGCCCTCATGCCAGATGCGCGCCGGATCGCGCACACCGAGCGTCCAGCGCCGCTGCAGGTCCAGCATCGCCAACAGTTCCTTCATGGTCGGATGCGCGTCGCGGTAGGTGTGCAGCAAGTCGGCGCGCCAGCGTTCGGCGTCGATGCGCTCGCCGTAGCTCGCGGTGCGAAACACCGCGACGATGTTGAACAAGGCGCCGTGGCGCAGCGGATAATGCACGATGTGGAAACCGGGGCCGGCCCACAGCACGACGTCGGCGCGGCGAACGTCGGCGGCAAGCTCGGCCATCGGCACGATGGTGCGATGCGACACGTAGCCGATCGGGCGCAGTTCGCCGCCGCCGAACATTTGGGCGCGGATGCGCGAGCGTACGCCGTCGGCGCCGACCAACGCCGAACCCGTAAAGCTTCGCCCGTCCTCGGTGCGCACGGTGACGCGGCCGCTCTCCTCGGCGAAGCCACTCACCATGGCGTCGGGCACGAGATCGATCAGGTCGGAGCGGCCGCAGGCGTCGAGCAGAACGCGATGCAGATCGACGCGGTGAATGACGATGTAAGGGTATTTGAAGCGCTCGCGGAACCGCGGCCGATCGGTGGCGACGCGCGTGACCTCGTGGCCGTCGAGCGCGTCCACCATGATGACGCCGGGCGGCGAATCGGCGTGCTTGAGCACCTCGTCGGCGATGCCGAGCGGTTCGAACACGTGAAAGACGTTGGGACCGAACTGAATACCGTAACCGATGGCGCCGAACTCGCCCGCGCCCTCGAGCACGCGCACCGCGTAGCCGCGGCGCGCCAGCGCCAGCGCCGCAGTCAGGCCGCCGAGCCCGCCGCCGACAATGATGATGGCATTTCCCGTCTCTGGCATGGCGCCTACTTAGCATTTTTTGCGTCAAACTTGACACCGGTCTTGCAATAGAAACACCTTGCGATCGATGCGAATTGAAGTTGAGGGGAACGCTTATGGCGAATCAAGAGGGCGGCATCGGGCAGGCGATCTTCAGCGCATACAATTGCAATTTTGTGCTGCCGCTTTCTGCACAGAACACGTCATCGAAAAATCGGGTCGGCGCGTTGCTCGCCGACGTGGGGAAATCGTCGACACCCGGATCGCCGCAGATATTCGACATAAACGCCGCACATGAATGCGTAAATCCTCAAACTCCTTTGTGGCAGCAATTGCAGGCCGCCGACTTTTCCTACCGCGCCGATACCGAGGCGGAGCTGGCAGCGACGCTGTCGATATCGTCGTTCAACCTCTCCGGGCTGCAGTGGAAATACATCAACGAAATAATCGTCAACATAACCAATGCCAGCGTCTCGCAGGCGCCGGATAACGTCATCGCCGAGGCGGTCGCCTTTTGGAAGGGCGATGCGTTTTACAAGACGAGAAATTATACCGACGTGGTCGTGACCAATTGCGCCGGCATCGTCGACCTGAAGTTCTATTTCGATGCCTCGCTCGATCTCGGCAAGATCAACTTCACGGTCGGCAAATTGACCGTCGCGCTGGGCGCCTCGCTCAAGATCGAGCAGGGCCAGGAGGCCGACAATACGGCCAATCCGCCGACGCAGCGCAGCTACGTGCGGTTTTCCAGCACTGGGTCGCCGGCCACCGGCACGACGCCGGCCAGCCCCGCGTTCCCGGTGGTGTTCGGGTTGGTTCTGGCCAACCCCGCCGACTACGAGTGAGCGTAGCCCAGGCTGCACGCGCAGCATTGCCGGAGCGGATTGCTGCAGATGCAATGCTTGTCCGATCGACGTCGCCGTGGCCTGCTGCTCGCGCTGCTCGCGCTGGGCGGTTGCGCCCAGGAGCCGAGCCTGCGCTCTTACGTCTACACGCAGCTCGACGATAACGCCGTGGTGGTTTCGCCGCCGGTTCGTCCGCCGCGGTCGGGCAATGCCTTTCCCTACATACCCGGAAACCTCACCCGCCCGGCCGCCATCGTGCCCGCCGACCGCTGGCGATTCGAGGCCGCCGCGTGGCAAACCGGACGGTTCTGTCCGATCGACGCCAAGGCCTTCTTGTTTTCCAACGCGCGTTACGACGGCGTCGCGCAGGACATTACTTACAATTACGAATTCAATCCGCTGGTCCCGCTTTTCGGCTACGCCGACTCGGAACGGAGTCGGGCGATCAGGGATTTGCAGCTCAACGACAACGATCTGAAATACATCGATCGCATTTCCATCGTCATCAAGAACGTCAAGATCTTTACTGTCCGCAGCGATCTGTGGCAGCCGCGATCGTCGATTCCAATCGACGCCGGCTGTGCCAGATACCGTAACCTGTACCCATTTCAGATCGCCAGGATGTACGAAGCCGACATCGACGTGGAGATCCAATCGCTGCACGGCGCGGCAGTGAACGTGCCGCTGCTGCGGGCCAAAATATTGAAGCAATACGTTTCGCGACGGCAGGGCAGCGGCGTTGTCATCGCAGTGCTGCCGCGACAGGTTGCGAATTGATTCATCCCGGCCGCCGAGTTGGCAAAGCCTCGCGGAAGGCGCATAACGGCCGCCGATGCGGTGCGGCCGGCCATGCACAGGGACATTCCCGCGGACGATCTGAGCATTCTCGGCGAACTGGAGCGCAAGGTGCTCTGGCTCGCCAGCTGGACCATCCATAACGCCAATCATGTGCGCGACAACGGCGACGGGCTGAAGGTCGGCGGCCATCAGGCCTCGTCCGCCTCGCTCGCCACCATCATGACGGCGCTGTATTTCCGCGTGCTGCGGCCGGCCGACCGCGTCGCGGTCAAGCCGCACGCCTCGCCGAATTTTCACGCCATCCAATATCTGCTCGGCAAGCAGACGCGGGACAAGCTGGAGAACTTCCGCGGCTTCAAGGGCGCGCAGTCCTATCCGTCGCGCACCAAGGACGCCGACGACGTCGATTTTTCTACCGGCTCCGTTGGCCTTGGCGTAGCGCAGACCCTGTTCGCGTCGCTGGTGCAGGATTACGTGCGCGCCCACGGCTGGGGCCTCGAGCGCCCCGCGGGCCGCATGGTGGCGCTGATCGGCGACGCCGAGCTCGACGAAGGCAATATCTTCGAATGCATGCTGGAAGGCTGGAAGCAGGGCCTGCGGAACTGCTGGTGGATCGTCGACTACAACCGGCAAAGCCTCGACGCCGTGATCCGCGAAGGGCTGTGGCAACGCTTCGAGGAATTGTTCCGCAATTTCGGCTGGGACGTCGTGATCATCAAATACGGCTCGCTGCTCGAAGCGGCGTTTGCCGAACCCGGCGGCGAGGCGCTGCGGCAATGGATCGATAGCTGCCCCAATCAGCTCTATTCGGCGCTGGTGTTTCAGGGCGGTGCCGCCTGGCGCAAGCACCTCAATGACGATCTCGGCGACCAGGGCCCGGTGAGTAAGCTGATCGCGTCGCGCTCCGACGACGAGCTGGCGCGGCTGATGACGAACCTGGCCGGTCACGACCTGCCGACGCTGCTGCAGGCGTTCGGCGGCGTCGATCACGACCGCCCGGTCTGTTTCATCTGCTACACGATCAAAGGCTTTGGCTTGCCGTTCGCCGGCCACAAGGACAATCATGCCGGCCTGATGACGCCGGCGCAGATGGAAAATTTCCGCCAGGCGATGGCGATCCGCCCCGGGCACGAATGGGACCGCTTCGAGGGCTTGCATCTGCCGCCCGATATCCTGCAGAAATTCCTCGACGACGTGCCGTTCGCTGCCGGCGGTCCGCGCCGGCTCGCCGCGCCGCGCTTTGCCGCGCCTGACGAACTGAAAGTCACCGTCCAGGCCGAGATGTCGACGCAGACCGGCTTCGGCGCGCTGCTCAACGAACTGGCGCGGGAAAAGTCCGAGCTCGCCGGCCGCATCGTCACCACTTCGCCCGACGTCACCGTCTCGACCAATCTCGGCGCCTGGGTCAATCGCCGCGGCTTGTTCGCACGCGAAGCGCTCGCCGACACGTTCCGCAGCGAGCGCATTCCATCGACCTTCAACTGGGATTTCTCCGCAACCGGTCAGCATATCGAATTGGGCATCGCCGAGAACAACCTGTTCATCCTGCTGTCCGCGCTCGGCCTGTCGCACGCGCTCAACGGCGAGCGGCTCATTCCGATCGGCACCTTGTACGATCCGTTCATCGCCCGCGGCCTCGATGCGCTCAATTACGCCTGCTATCAGGACGCGCGCTTCATCCTGGTGGCGACGCCGTCCGGCATCACCTTGGCGCCCGAAGGCGGCGCCCACCAGTCGATCGCCGAGCCGCTGATCGGCATGGCGCAGGACGGCCTCGCCGCGTTCGAGCCCGCGTTCGTCGACGAGCTCGCCGTCATCCTGGCGTTCGCGCTCGACTACATCCAGAAGGACGCGGGCGGCGACGGCGAAGCGTCCGAGCGCAACTGGCTGCGCGACGAGACCGGCGGCGCGATCTATCTGCGGCTGTCGACGCGGCCGATCGAGCAGATAAAGCGCGCCATGACGGTGCCGCTGCGCCAGGCGATCGTCGACGGCGCCTATTGGCTGCGCGAGCCGGGACCGAATTGCCAGGTGGTGGTCGCCTATACCGGCGCGGTGGCGCCGGAGGCGATCCGCGCCGTCGGCCTGATGGCCGAAGACCGCCGCGATGTCGGGCTCCTTGCCGTCACCTCGGCCGACCGGCTCAACGCCGGCTGGACCGCGGCGCTGCGCGCGCGCGAGCGCGGCCTTGTGCATGCCCGCTCGCACATCGAGCGGCTGTTCGCCGCGCTGCCGCCGCATTGCGGCCTCGTCACCGTGCTCGACGGCCATCCGGCGACCTTGGCCTGGCTCGGCGCCGTCAACGGCCACCGCGTGCGCCCGCTCGGGATCGAGCATTTCGGCCAGACCGGCAGCATCGCCGAGCTCTACCGCGCCTACGGCATCGACGCCGACGCCATCATCGCCGCCGCCCAGGCCATCGCGCCGGGCAAGCCGATCCGCCATCTGCGGGCGATGTGACATCGACGTTCGCTCCTCCCTCTCCCCGCGCGCGGGGAGAGGGTTGGGGTGAGGGGGCGGTGCCGCTTGCCTGAGAGTCATTTTCATCACTCAACCTCGCCGCTCGAAATTTTCCGCATCGCTCAGAATCGCTGCGGCGCCCCCTCACCCGCCGCGCTCCGCGCGACGACCTCTCCCCGCACGCGGGGAGAGGTGAACGAGCGATCCCGTTCTCGCGGCGCGTTTTTTGTTCGCGTCCGAGCTTTGCCAAGCCACTGTACGAAAGCCGCCCCAAATAAGATAAGGGGGGCGGAGCGCCGAGAGGCGCATACACGAGCCGCGCCACGCATCCAGACGTTACCGCCTGAACACGCTTCCGGCGCGGCGCGCGCCACGCAATTGCGGCGTTACCGCCGCAACGCGCTTCGGGCGCGCTCGCCTTTCGGCGCTCCGTCGCGGCACTCGCCAAGCTTTACGCTTGGCTCAGCTTCGGGCTGCGCTTTCTGAGACAGAGCGCGGACTGTCCGCGCTCCTGCAGCGAGCTCCTCGCAGCCCGGCGTAAGGCCGGACGGGCAGGGTCCGAAGCCGCCCGGGAGCGGTTTGCGAAACCGCGCGCAGGCACCGCGCCCGCTCCATCAATCGGTCCGTCACCGGTTGACGCCCCTTGATGAGCGAAGCGGCGCCGGCTTTTAGTGGCCGCGGCGAAGGAGTCAAGCGTTATTGTGTGTGGCGGCGAATACGTTGATTCAACGCGAGTTTTCGTTGCCGCTTGTCTGGTGAGAAGCGGCGCCAGACGAAAAGTTTGATGCAAATCCGTGAATCATCAGCGCCGCTCGTCATTGCGAGGAGCGAAGCGACGAAGCAATCCAGCCCGGCAGCGCCGCACTGGATTGCTTCGCTTCGCTCGCAATGACGTTACGGTTTCACGCTCGGCAGGGTTGTGCTTGAATGCGCCATGGCTCAAGAACAGTTGAAAATCTTCGTCTCCGCCGTCACCAGCGAATTCGGCAAGGCGCGCGACGCGGTCGCCAGCGATTTGCGGGCGCGTGGTCACATTGTGAGGGTGCAGAGTGATTTTCAACAAGGCCCCAACAACGAGACGCTGCTAGGGAGGCTCGCCGAGTACATTCGCGACTGCAATGCCGTGTTTTGCGTGGTCGGGAAACATTGCGGGTCTGGCCCGCCGCCACGTGCGGCCGCAGAATTCGCCAAGGCTCTTCCCGACGGCATCAAAGAAGCGAGCTTCACACAGTGGGAGTTCTTTCTCGCGCGGCACTACGGCAGGCGCACGTATGTGTATGTTGCAAGCGAGGATTACAAGGCAGACGAGAAAGCGGTCGATGACGACCGCACCGATCTGCAGGGCGCGTATCTTGCACATCTTGAAGCTGCCGGCGTCCACTACACCAAATTCGCGGACAGCAAGGAACTTCGTATCGCCGTTTTGCGCGATGAACCGAAGATCGTCGGACCGCCTGAGCCGGAGCGTCGAGCGAAAGGCAAACCGATCGTTCTGCCCTATCCGAGCATCGGCGACTTGTTCAAAGGCCGCGAAGACTTCATGGCGCGGTTGCGCGACAGCCTGACGCGGGCGCGCGGCGCGCGCACGGCGATTTTCAGTCAAGCGCTCTATGGGCTCGGTGGCATCGGCAAGACGCGTGTAGCGGTAGAATATGCGTGGGCGAATGTCGACGACTACAGTGCGCTGCTGTTTGTCGTTGCCGAAACGCCCGAGGCGCTGCGGCGCAATCTCGCGGCGCTGTCTGCGAGGCTCACACCGCAGCTCGATACGACCGAAGATACGGTGAAGCTTGCCGCGGTGCTCGATTGGCTCGCGACCAATCCTGGATGGTTCCTGATCCTCGACAACGTGGACAGTAAGCCAGCCCTGGCCGAAGTGGAGCGTCTGTTGAGCGGGCTGAGCGGCGGCCACGTGGTCGTCACTAGCCGGCTTGCGGATTTTTCCGGCCACTTCGAGCCGCTCGAACTCGATGTGCTGGCGATTGAAGATGCGGCCGCATTCCTTCTGGAGCGGACCAAGGATCGACGGCGCGCAACGCCTGAAGACGAGGTGCGGGCACGCGAGATCGCGCAAGAACTTGACGGACTCGCGCTGGCGCTGGAGCAGGCAGCGGCGTTCATCAGCAAGCGCCGACTGACGTTCGCGCAATATCTGGAGCAATGGCGCGCCAAGCGCGACGAGGTTTTGGCATGGTTCGATCCGACCGTGACGGACTATCCGCGCGCTGTCGCCGTCACATGGCAGACTTCGGTCGCACAGTTGAGCGAGGGCGGGCGGCGGCTCCTGGAGCGGCTCGCCTGGCTGGCGCCCGAAAAGGTGCCGGAATCGCTGCTCGATTTGTTGATCCCTGACGCCAAGGGTGAGGATCTGTACGCCGCCTACGACGATCTCGCTGCCTATTCGCTGGTGTCCCGCGACGCCGAAGGGCCGTTCTTCCTCGTCCATCGTCTCGTGCAGGATGTGACTCGCCGCAGTCTTGCCGGCGAGTCGCGGCAGTGCAGGCTCATCGAGGCACTCAGTTGGATCAACAACGCGTTCACCGGCGATCCAACCGATGTACGCGATTGGCCAACGCTCGAACCGCTAATTCCACACGTGCGCGCTGCGACGATGTATGCGGACAGTGCCGGTATCGCCGATCCGCCCGGACGGCTTACGAATCAACTCGGCCTGCTCCTGGAAGCAAAAGCGCTGTACGCCGAAGCCGAGCTGCTCTATCGTCGTGCGCTCGCCATCGCCGAAAAGAACTTCGGTCCGGATCATCCGGAGATGGCGACCGCCCTCAACAACCTCGCCGCATTGTTGCAAAACACCAACCGGTTCGCCGAGGCCGAGCCGATGATGCGCCGCGCGCTCGCCATCGCCGAAAAGAGCTTCCAGCCGGGCGAGCCCAAAGTCGCGACCTATCTGAACAACCTCGCGCAGTTGTTGCAAGAAACCAACCGGCTCGCCGAAGCCGAGCCGATGATGCGCCGCGCGCTCGCCATCGACGAGGACAGTTTCGGAGCTAACCACCGCGATGTCGCGACCGACCTCAACAACCTGGCCCGATTGCTGCGAGCCACCAACCGGCTTCCCGAGGCCGAACCACTCTATCGCCGGGCACTCGCCATCGACGAAAGGAGCTTCGGGGCAGACCATCCGAAGGTCGCGATCCGCCTCAACAACCTCGCCATATTACTGCAAGAGACCAAACGGTTCACCGAGGCCGAACCTATGATGCGCCGCGCGCTCGCCATCGACGAAAATAGCTTGGGGCCGGACCATCCCGATGTCGGGGCTGATCTGAACAACCTCGCCGGATTGCTGCGAGCCACCGACCGGCTCGCCGACGCCGAACCGCTGTATCGCCGCGCGCTCGCCATTGCCGAAAAGAGCTTCGGGCCGGATCATCCCATGGTTGCAACCATTCTCAGCAACCTCGCCGGACTGTTGCAAGCCACGGATCGTCTCTTGGAGGCCGAGCCGATGATGCGCCGAGCTGTTGGAGTTGCTGTAAAATTCACAATCGAGACGGGCCATCGGCATGTGCGGTTGGACACCCGCTTGAGTGCATACAAGGGCTTGCTTTCAGGTCTAAGCAAGTCCCAAACGGAAATCGACTCCGCGTGCGCCGAGTTGATGCGGCGGTTGGCAGGCGCTTCATCCGCACCCGCACGAAGTGCGGGGGAGGGGGACCATCCCGAACGCGCATAGCGCGCGGAGGATGGTGGAGGGGGGGCGCACGGTGAGGGAGAAGGCGTAGGCGGCAAAACGCCGCGTTATTTGTTAGTTGTGTTTGACCTCAGCGCTGACCGCGTCGACTACTCAGAGGCCCCTTCCACAATCTTGCTTCGCAAGATGGCCCCCTCCCCCGCTTTGCGGCAGGACTGTCCGGGGAATGATTCACTGTGTCACGGTGCATGCTCGGTCGAACCGATGCAAATCGGTTCTTTCCGGTTGTCGAGACTCAGAAAGGACCGAGCATGCGCTACCTCGATAGCATC